>Ga0194123_10000731_pt1 | contig 58129 bp, 60 predicted proteins | sample TA2MahsurfametaG_5_FD_155479 | JGI IMG/M metagenome (GOLD analysis project Ga0194123, IMG submission 155479) | Freshwater microbial communities from Lake Tanganyika, Tanzania - TA2015023 Mahale A surface | ecosystem: Environmental > Aquatic > Freshwater > Lake | place: Tanzania: Lake Tanganyika... | reverse complement strand
ACTTTTTTATTCACTAATTAAAAACAAAAAAAATGGGCAAAGGAAACACAAAGGGTCGTTATATCTGTAAAGTTGGATTTTATGACATTTATGCTAAAGATTCGATGAAATCAGGACGTGAATCTCATCAAGTAAAAAGTACTGAGTATGTGATTTATCACTCCAAAAAAATGATCGAAAAAGGATTTAAGACAAAAGATTTGGCGGTTGCTAAAGCCAGTGAGTTAGTGGCAAAACATTTTGTTAAAGCCTAATTTCTTTTGGTATAATAAATTGTGGTTGTATGCTAATTTAAATTCACCACTTGCTAATTTCACGTCAAAATGGAACAATTTTTTAAAAACTCCTTCGTATTATTTAAAAAGAGTATGTCAATATCAGAAACAATAGCAATTCTAATACCACTATCAATTGTGGTTTATTTTTTATATTCTTGGTTAACTTACAAGGAAAAATAATTTTTTTTATTTATCTTTACGGAAAACTAATAATATGAATCAAACACTTTTGATCCTTTCCTTAATTGTCTTTAACTTATGTTTTACCCAAAATATTACTTCTTTAGAAAAATAGGTTCATAAAGCGGTAAACAACTACAAACTTAAATCAAGCAAAACTTTAGTTTTATTAGATAGTGCTCTATCGTCGGAATCAGAAATTCACACAAAGTTGATGGTAGAAACTAAAAATTTGGAACACGCGGACTATATCAAATCAAGAGGTGAAATCATTCAAAGAACAAATAACATTGATTGTACGGAGGCTCAAGTTGCCACTAAAATCTTGACAAATTTTTTAAATTCACCAAGTCATAAAGATATCTTAGATCTACAAATCACTAAAATTGGTGTTGGTGTTATTGTTGAAGACTTCGAATATAAGTCTATCCATTCTTTGATAAATATATTATAAGTTCTTATTTTATGAATTTTTTTGATTAACAGTTATTTTGTGATATTTATAAAAAAATAAACTTTTAAAAACTACATTAATGAAGTTAACAAAAGAACAAATTTTAGGTATCGCAAGACACGCACTTACATTTGTGGGTGGTATTTTAATCATGAAAGGTCTTTTAGATGAAACCACCGTAACTGAGATAATCGGTGGCGTAATTACCTTGGCAGGTACAATTTGGTCAGTAATCGACAAAAATAAAGCCTAAAAAAACACAAGAAATATCTCCCATTTTTCAAATGGGAGATATTTAATTTTTAGATAGACATGAAAAAATTAATTACAGAGAACGAAAAAAATGATATACGAAAACTTCATTCATTAGATGAAGATTTCTTTTCAGATATATTGGACAAACTTACGGGGTTTTTTAAAGGATCGAGTTCTGATTCAGAAAAAAAAGATGATAAAAAAGTCTCATCTGTTACCGCAAGTTTAAAAAAAGGAAAAATAACTCAACCAAGTCAATTAGATAAATCATTTTATGAAGAGGTACTAAAAGGAATTGGGGCTCCCATAACCTCTGAAAATTTGGCTTTCTTTTATGCGTGGAGACAGGCCGAAGGTGCTAAAGCAAGTTTCAACCCTTTTAATACAACACATAAAAAAGATAAATCCACCCTTTGGAATTGTTTAAGAAGAAAAGAAGGTAAATGTGTTGGTGGTGTGAGGAACTATTCAGATGAAGATTCGGGAATTGACGCAACAATCAAAACACTTAAAAATGGTCGTTATGGTTGTATTGTTGATGGTTTGAAAAAAAATATTGGAGCTAGAAAAATTGCTGAGTGTAAAGACCTTAAAACGTGGGGTACTGGAGAAGGAGTTTCAAGAGTGATAAATAGTGGTAATATTAAACCACCTGCCATCTCAAGAACATTAGTTAAAAAAATATAGTATGGAAAATTTATCGATGATTGTTGTTGCGTTTATTACAGGGGTTTTAGGTCCTGTTGCGGTTCTTTTCATAAAATATGTTTTAGATAAAAGAAAAAAGAAACCAGACATGGTAAAAGACACCCTTAGAGTTAGTGAACTAATAAATCTTAGAATTGATCATATCAGAGATGAATTCAACGCCGACAGAGTTTGGATCTCACAATTTCATAACGGAGGGAACTTCTACCCAACAGGAAGATCGATGGCTAAGTTTTCAATCATGTACGAAACTGTAAGTTTAAATGCAGGATCTGTACAATCAAATTTCAAAAACATACCGGTTAATCTGTTTTCAAAATCTATAAATGAACTTTTACATAATGATGTAATTGAAATCTCAGATTTTAAAGACGAAACAATTGCAACCTTTGGACTTAAGTATGTGGCTGAAGAATCAGGTTGTAAATCAGCCTATCTTTTTGCTATAAAATCTATCGAAGATAAGTTTATTGGGATTTTGGCTATAGACTATACAAAGAAAAAAACAAAGTTGGATATGGAGTCTATCAATCATCTACAAAATCATGCATCATCAATTGGTGGTGTTCTTATGACTTATTTGAATCAGTAATCTTTTTTTGTTATATTTGTGGTATGAACATATTCTTCTTAGATTATGATACCCAAAAATGTGCACAGTATCACTGCGATAAACATGTGGTTAAAATGATATTGGAAACCGCACAACTTTTATGTGGAGTTCACCACACGACCCCACAAGTCACTCCACAAGTTCCCTACAAGTTGTCTCACAAAAATCACCCTTGTGCCATTTGGTCTCGAGAGTCATTATCTAACTATCTATATCTTTGTGATCTTGGTTTGGAGTTGTGTAAAGAATATACTTATCGTTACGGTAAACGACACAAATCCCAAGATGTAATTGAGTGGTGTTTAATAAACAAACCAAATATACCTGACAATAATTTTACCACTCCACCAAAGGCAATGCCTGACGAATTTAAGGTTAATGATGTTATAAAATCCTATAGAAACTATTATTTGGGTGTAAAAAAAGATTTTGCAAAGTGGAAAAATAGAGAGATTCCTGATTGGTTTTTAGTTTAAGTTATATTTATGGAATATAAAGACCATTAATGAGTTATAGAAACCCCAATTTGGATCGTGAATTTATTTTTGAGGAAATAAAAGATATTTCATCTTCGTCGACTTTCAAGTCTACCCCTTTAAAAGATGATAAGTATTTTATACTTCATCACACTGCAGGTAGGGGAACCGCAATGGATGTTATGAATGTCTTAAACAGTAGACATTTAGGGGTTCAGTGGATTATAGACCGTGATGGGAAACTTTACAAATCTTTACCTTCAGGACACAGAGGTGCTCACATAAAAATGATTAGATCTTCCGTACCTAAAGATTTGAGTAACAGAACCACACAAGGAGTTGAGATAGTTGCCAAAAACGATACCGATATTTCACAAGTTCAATGTAAAACAGCACTAAAACTTATCAAAAGTTTGGGTTACCCCCTTTCAAATGTTTATGGACATGGAGAAGTTTCTAGGAATAAAGCACCTGAAGAAGGAAAAACTTGTAAAGCGTACATTAAAAAAAATTGGAATTCTCCAGATTCGAAAAGTTCTGACCTATCATCAATTACAAATAAAATGAAAACAGGAACAAAAGACGTTCTCTCAAAATTATCAAATTTGGACTTATCTAAAATGGCCAGTGGGGTAAGAGATTCTTTATCTGGACTTTTATCGGGAGTTTTTTCTGAAAACCACTCAAATAGTTCATTGGATCTTTTAATAGAAAAAAGTTTACAAAGGGCCATAAGATCAAAAATGTCGGAAGACAAAAGAATTTTAAAATCTTTGAGAAAGAGTCTGAATGAAATTGACCTTATGGGATTTCCCAAAGGTGATGTAGATTCTAATAAAGTTTTGACTGGTGGTGTAGATGGAGATTGGGACGGATCATTACCAAAAGCTTTGGAAGTTGCTAAAATCGCAAAAAACTGTGCTAAAAAAGAAGACATCATTATATCTCAGAAAAGAAGTAGAGTTAAAACCGCATCAGGTAATGTTTCTGACCATTATGTGAAAAGTTTATCTGCCTACGCAATTGATATTAAAGCTTCAGGTAAAAAAGGGGATGAACTTTTATCCTGTATTATGAAAAAATGGAACGGAGGTTCAAATTCTGATTATAAAGGTGGTAAATGGTTGAACGTCAATAAAGACGGTTATAGATATCAATTTGGGTGGAATGTACCTGATCATTATGATCACATACATGTTGGTGTAAAAAAATTGGTTGGAAAATCAAAATCTTCACAACTAAAAAGTGATACTGAAGGGAAAGACCAAGAAAGTTCTATAAGTTTATTGGATCAAATTAAAAATTTTTTAAAAAGTATTACGTCTTAAATTTGACAAATTAATAAAGTATTATTAACTTTGTTGAAGTTCTTTGGATTTATAAAAATTTAAACATATTTATTATGAGTGAAAATGAAATTGTAGAAAACTACGAAATATTCTACTATTACGACGACAAGGGTAGAAAGCTTCACACACCTAGTGAAATATACGCTAGATACAGAGCGTATTACTACGGTACAAGTAGAGTTTTCGTTGAAAAAAATTAAAAAAAGTTCACAAATTACTTGACAGAACAAAATAAAAGTTTTAACTTTGTAAAACAAGTCAGGAAAAGTCCTGAGACGTTCTTTGAAAAAATTAGATTATCCGTTCAGGAAAAGTTTCGTCAGATTATTTGACGAGTAATTGAGGTGGAATCCTCGTCTTTGAATGATAAAGATATTGGGCCGTGTATAGTCCATAAAATAAACTACGAAAGTAGGATAAAGTGAACCCTTAAGTGTGTTGGGTTTGCGGCTTCTTCGGGAGCTTGAGTACACAAGCGGGATACCGTTTAATCTTTAGTACCGAGGGCAACGCTGTAGGGAAAGTGATTAGATGATTGGGCGATGTGGGTCGTCTGGTTGAGGTGGGAACACCAATAGGAATAACTCGTAGGGATATTGCAAAACATGAGATTATCCAATTTCATTATTGCGTGTTCCAATATCAAAGGATACTTAAAACCGAAAGGTATGTTAATGTACGGGTGGTGCCGTTATTAACCTTGACGGACTTCTACCAAGGAGTTAGTCACGAAGTAGTCTTAAAATATGGAGATGGGGACATTTCACGGAGTAGTTGAGTATCGACTCGTTCAAAAGATGGGTTGGCTTGGTTGGCGGACCACTACTTCGATAATCCACGACACAAACTTATGACTATTGAATTAAGTCTAATTAATTATAATACAATAAGGAAAAGTGTCCGTCAGATCTTGTCGAAAGGTGATTACTTAGTCACGGGCTGTCCGTGGCACATGAGGTTCCCAAGACCAAGTGTATTTTTACCAAAGATCTCTAATCCCGCAAGGACGAGTTGGGGAGGCATCCTCGAAGAGAGTCAAGTAGTAAGAGTGTAGATAAGATCTCAAGGAGTGGTTCACCTAAATAACCATCACTGAGAAATACTTCTCAAAAGGAAGTGGATAAGAGTAGAAACAATAATGACTCTAAAGGTTCTCACAAAAACGTGTAATCTCAGCGTTTCTTTTTTTAAAATGGAGCCACCGGTAAAAAACATTAGGGACAATTAGTCCCTTTTTTTGTGCTTAAAAATTTGAGCATAAAAAAATCCCACCATAATTAAATGATGGGATCAATTGGTGGACCTAGAGGGCTCCGACTCCCTCGTCCGGCTCGTTTTGTCAAAAAGACAACTACATGTTTAGGTTAAGGTTTTTCACACCCTCCAAAATATTTGGTTCCTATTTTGACATTGTTACCAAAAACTGTGTCGAGTTCACTTTTGTTACGGTAGCCCTCTGAACGAGACCGTTTGTTTCTTTTTGGGTAGAAACCACACCTTAATCACTTCTGTTGCTAAGCGTATGTGAACCGGCTCCCCGTTTCCGTATCTTATTAAGCTACAGTAACTTCAGAACCTCTTAGTAAACCAAGAGTTTCCATTTTGTCTAGCACATTGCCAGTTGTTGTTCGAATCAGTTTTTAACGAGTTTAATTCAGACCCGACATGCTTCTTTTATTCAACCAACGCCCGTCAAATCCGATATAGGCCCATATATCTTAAATGACTATTTTCAAAGAACTATAGAACAAATATAATACAAAGATTTCTATTTGACAATATATTTATAAATATATGAAAAAAAGACTTCTTATAGAAAACGATATAGATGAACTAGAAGATTTTAGAAAAATTCTACTTTTAAATAAAAAAAAGTTAGATTATAATGATGTTGTTTTTTACAATTCTGAAGGTAAAGATTTTAGAGATATTATTGAAGTAACCGCGAATGGTTTATTGTTCCATTTTGATGATTTAGAAGAGTTTTTAAAGTTTTTCTTTCCTGAAACATACCAAGGAGGTTCTGATGGTGAATGGGATGCAGGTAACTACGATAGAATGTATTATGGTAATTGGGACTTTTATAGTGAGTGTCAAGATAGGGCGTACGACGATTGGAGTGAGGGATATACCTTAGGTTATTTTTGTGACTCTGCAACAATGAAACTAAAACAACTTGCCGAGTTTTTAGACCCATCTACAAGTGAAGATTTCAGATTACGCCCTAACAGTCGTACATATTATTATTATGGTGGAGGTCATCTAGCAACAATACTTGATAAGTTTTTTCCTAGACTCGGTGATGAAATTGACGAGATAGTTTGTAGAGGAAAAGATCGTGCAACCTCACAAGGTGCATCAGACGCGATGAAAGACACCTATTGTGATAGTTTGAAAAAATTTGGTATTGAAAATTGGGGCGGAAGAGCGGGATGTTTTAGAACCTACTTTATAAGTTGGGGAAGCCTCGTTCAAATGTATATCGATACAAGTGACTTTGAAGAACCTTTGTTAGACACAATGTTCAGAACAATTGAAAGGGGTTTTGATAATCACCCACCTGAGTATTATGAGATTGAACATCATGTTTGGGATAATAAAATTTTTGAAAGTGAAACTTGCGAAAAATTGGAAGACTTAATGGATGAGTATATTGAAAAGGCTCTTGAGGAGATTGATTCAGAATATATTAAGGTAATGAAAAAAATTGGAAGTCTTGGGTTATTCAATTTCAAAGAATTACCCGATAAAAAACATTACCTCAGAGTTGAAAAGGTGGATCCTGAAACTCTTAAAGTGACATACAGGGTTTCAACCAAAAGACAGGGTTGGGATGCAAAACTGGGTATATCTGATGTTGATAGTGTAATTGCAATGGCAACTCAGCCAGGTTTATTTAACCCGACTGAGTTTAGAATTGATAAGTTTTAATCTAAAGAATAACGGTTTTTTAAAATCTCATATAATTTATACCCGTCCTCATCGTCAATAAAGAAATTATTGTCATCATAAAAATCAGTAATTATAATACCATCTTTATCCTCAACAACATCAATTGATGTCAACTGATGAACTTTTTCATAAAATACATCTTTGTTTTCATATTCGAAATCAAATAGTGTTGAATTATATTTTATAGGTTCATTTTTAAATTCGTATTTTTTTAGACCTAAAGAACTAACCATATTCAATCCTGCTTGAATCGCTCTCTCAACGTCATCAATACAAACAAACTCATTTGCACTATGCATGTTGTAGTATCCACAAGACATGTTTATACAAGAAACGTCTGATTTTTTCTTTAGTTGCATCACATCTGTATATGGGTGAGAACCTAATGTCATTTCACAACCAAAAGCATCTTTAATGGCAGTGCAAGCCAAAGAACCAAATTCACTGTCTTTTTCGAATAAACGAACACCCGAGCATATCTCGGTAATTAAATGATCACCCGGTGCGTCATACTGACAGATGTAACCCACATCTTTTAAGAAAGACTCGTCGCACTTTGAAGATCCGTGACATCCAGTTTCTTCTGAGACAAATAACCCAATTTTAACTTTATCAAGTTTTTCTAAAAGATTCAAACAAATGAATATCCCACATTTGTCATCTCCACCAATACCTGTTGGATTATGGTTGTTGTCATAAGCTTTTAATGCCTTTACTGGAACCGACTCGAAAATTTTTCCAAAAGTAACAGGACGATAAACTTCTACTTCTTTTACATTTATTTTCGGAACTATATTGTGAACGGTATCTGTGTGTGCAACAAACATTGGGTAAAACTCACCAACATTCAATTCCCCCTTTGTAACATAGATATTATTGTGTTCGTCACAAGTAACTTTTGCTCCACTCATATTACCAATTATGGTAGTCAAATACTCGACCATCGTATCCTCATCATAAGTTTTGGAGGGTACAGAAAGTAACTCTTTGAATTTTTCTAAATCTATCATAGTACAAAAATACCTAAAAAAATGGTAATAAAAAAATTACTTATCAACTTTCTTTCTATTTTTTTTCTTGGTCTCGATTTGGACTTTTTCATTTTCTACAATCAAATTGTAAGTTTTACCTTCCTCTAACTCATCAATCAATACTTTTTCTGAAATGAAATCCTCAATGTTTTCTTGTATTGCCCTTTTTATTGGTCTTGCACCATATGTTTCGTCAAAACCTACTTTGGATATAAACTCAACTAAAGAATCTGAATATGTAAAAATATAATTTTTTTCTTTGACACGTTTTAATAAAATATCTAATTCTAATTTTGTAATTAAATCGATGTTTTCTTTATGGAGCGAGTTGAATATTACAACATCATCAATTCTGTTCAAAAATTCTGGTGCAAAAAACTTACTCAATTCTTTCTTTAAAACATCTCGTTTTTGTTCTTCTGCTACCGCAGAACTTGCATTACTTTTGAACCCAACTCCAGTACCGAAGTCTTGTAATTTTCTAACACCAATATTTGATGTCATAATGATTAAACAGTTCTTGAAGTTTATTTTTCGACCTAAAGAATCTGTCAAATGCCCATCATCCAACATTTGAAGAAGGGTAGAAAAAATGTCTTTATGAGCCTTTTCGATCTCATCAAACAAAATAACAGAGTATGGTTTATTTTTTACTTGTTCGGTTAATTGACCACCCTCATCGTGACCAACATATCCTGGAGGTGAACCAATCAATCTTGAGATTGTGTGTTTTTCTTGGTACTCACTCATATCTACTCTGATTAAGCTATCTTCACTACCAAAAATTTCTTTTGCTAATTGTTTTGCTAAAAAAGTTTTACCAACACCAGTAGAACCAAGAAAAATAAAAGAACCAATCGGTCTATTCGGATCCTTTATCCCAATTCTATTTCTTCTTATAGATTTAGAAATTTTTTCAACAGCATCTTTTTGTCCAATAACTTTAGAGTTTAGGTTGCCTGCTAAATTTATTAGTGATTTTTTCTCGTCAACATTTATTTTAGACACTGGTATTTTTGTCATGTTTGATACAACTTCGTAAACCAAATCTTCAGGGATGGGTCTTTTACTACTTGTTAAAAATTGTTCAAATTTCTTTTTTTCTTCTTCTAATTTTGCCAAAACCGCTCTTTCCTTATCCCTTAATTCCGCCGCCTGTTCATAGTTTTGTTTTTTGATAACTTCAATTTTTTGACGTTTGATTTCTGAAATTTCAGATTTTAGGTCTTCGATTACTTGTGGTAATTTAATGTCAATTTGCATTCTTGATCCTACTTCATCTAAAATGTCAAAGGCTTTATCAGGGAATTCACGATCTGTAACATATCGATCTGCCAATTCAACAAACAATTTTAATGTATTGTCGTCGTAAGTTACCTTGTGATGTTCTTCATACTTCAATTTACTTTGTTTGAGTATTTCCAAAGTCTCATCTTTTGTAGAAGGGTCAACAATTATTTTCTGAAATCTTCTTTCGAGAGCTCCGTCTTTTTCGAAACTTTTTCTGTATTCGTCTAATGTCGTCGCGCCTATACATTGAATTTCACCTCGAGACAGTGCCGGTTTAAATATATTAGACGCATCTAATGAACCTGAGCTATTTCCTGCTCCAACCATTGTGTGAATTTCGTCTATGAATATTATTATATTTGGATTTCCTTGGATTTCCTCTATTATAACCTTCATCCTTTCTTCAAATTGACCTCTGTATTTTGTACCTGCGACTAAAGCATTGATATCTAAATTCAATATTCTTTTATCCATAAGGTTTTTTGGGCATTCACCATCGTGAATCATCATGGCAAGACCCTCAACAATTGCTGTTTTTCCACAACCTGGTTCACCAATTATAATTGGGTTATTTTTCTTACGACGAGAAAGTATTTGGGCAATTCTAATTATTTCTTTTTTTCTTCCTACAACAGGATCCAATTTTCCTTGTTCAGCAAGTTTATTTAAATCTTTACTGAAATTGTCTAAAACAGGAGTTCCTGATTCACTTTTCTTTTTGTTCTTATCACTATCATCTACGAAATCTAACATATCTATTATTTTTTTTAAAACTAACAATAAATTTACCAAAAGTCCATTGTTACAATCAATTCAAAATCTCTATATTTATTGATATGAAAGTTTGGAAACTATTTGTTAACGATTTACAACTTACCGAAGAATTAGAACAGGTTTATTTTGAAATCAGAAAAATCTTTCAAAGAGAAGGTTGGACGCAAAAAGATATCGAAAGACCACCATATTATCCAAATGACTTGATGTTTTTACATTCAAAATTCCAACAATTGGTTCGAGAAACAGACCGAACAATAAGAGATTATGGTTTTGATGTTGACGCACAAGAAGTTAGCAATTATATTATAAAAAAACTTAGTCACATAGATGACATAACCCCATTAAAAAAATCAAATGGCTATAACGAGCGAAATAATAAGTGGTACGACGATATTGAATGAGGTACAGTCGTCAAATATTGTTAGAACACAGTACGATACATTAACAAAAAAAATGATTGCCGAGTTTAAAAATGGAGTAAAATATGAGTATGACGACGTACCACATCAAAAGTATACTCAATTCAGAATGGCACAATCACAAGGTAATTTCTTTAATACCAACATTTCAAAAGCTCATAAATACACGAAACTATAATTGGTAGGTATTTATTAGTATGGATAATACCAATATCATTAAAAGTTTTAAATCTCAGGACGAACTCAATTTAAAAATTTGGCAAAAAGATGGTAAGTCATATATGATGAGACCTGACATTAGAGAAAGACTTTTGGAAGTTGCCAACCTTTTTATCGATTCATTAGGGGTTGATTTAATAATCACTGATATTATTATGATTGGTTCTTTAGTTAATTACAACTGGTCAAAATATTCTGATATTGATTTACACGTAGTTGTTAATTTTAATCAATTTCCCGAAAACTCAAAGGATTTGTATCTTGAATTCTTTGATCTAAAAAAAGTAGTTTTTAATCAAAAACATAATATTACAATGTTTGGGTATGATGTTGAGTGTTTTGTACAGAAAGAAGATGAAACAACTTTTAGTAGTGGCATCTATTCTATTCTTTATGATATGTGGATGAATGAACCAAAAAAACTTGGTGTGAATAATATTGATAAAGAATTATTAAAAGACAAAGCGTCACAATGGATGAGAATAATTGATGGTGTTGTAGACAACATAGAAGATGAAAATCCTGACGAAATTAAATCTTTGGTAAAAAAATATAAAGAAAAACTTAAGAAGTTTAGAAACTGTGGTTTGGAAAAAGATGGTGAAATGTCTTTGGAAAATTTAGTTTTTAAATTACTTAGAAGAAACGGATACATCGAAAAACTATACGATGTTCCCACTGAAATTATAGACAAAAAACTCTCTATGAAACAATAAATCAATAGAAACAAAAATAATTGTATTTATCGATATATTTATTAAGAAAAAATAATTTTTTAAAAATTTATAACTATGTCAGGAATAAGACCTATAGGTAGTGAGAAACTTCAAGGAATGGATAAAATAAAAAGAATCATGGAAATTGCCAGATTTAATGAAAACATTCCTCAATCTGTAAATGAAACTGCGAAATCAGAGTATAACATTACTTTGGCCGACGGTAACACATATGAAATTGTTAGAGAAAGACAAGGATATATCATAAAGGCAACAATCAATGAATCTGAAAGTGAATACATTGAGCCGATCCGAGAGAGAAAATATTTTCAATCCTATTCTCAAGCCCTTAAACGAATGAATTTAATGGCCAAAGAGTTAAATGAACTAAACGGAAATCAAGAAGGTATCTCACTAATTGGTGAGCAAAAAAAAAAGTTTATATTAAAAAATACTAAAAAGAAAGCGACCAATACGTCTGACGCACCGGCACCAATCGCTGAACCAACTTCTAGTACCTCGACAACACCAGATGCGGGGTCTGAATTACCACCACCACCTACGGATACAGGATCTGAATTACCACCACCACCTGCTGACATGGGTGGAGGAATTCCTCCTGCACCTTCAGATATGGGATCGGATATGGGGGGTGAGATGCCACCAGCACCTTCGGATATGGGATCGGATATGGGGGGTGGGATGCCACCAGCACCTTCGGATATGGGATCGGATATGGGGGGTGAAATGCCACCAGCACCTTCAGATATGGGGGGTGAAATGCCTGAACCATCAAGTGATGAAGACTCAATGGGTGGTGAAGGTAAAACAAGAAAGATGTCTGACTTAAAAAGGATTCAAATTTTGGTTGGCAAATTAGCTCAAAAAATCAGAACATTTGAAGAAAGTGATGATTTGTCTCCTAAAGACATTAAATATATTATAAACTCAATTTTGTCGGCAATTAAAGTTGAGGCATTGGATGAAGATGATATTGAACAAATAATTTCCAAATTGGAGGGTGATGAAGAAGAAGTAAGTCAAGATGTGTCTGATGAAGAAGAAGTTGTTAATGATGGTGGTGAAATGGATGAGGAATATAGTAATTATGGAAAATCAGTTCATGATTACTTAAAAGGTGCGGTAACCTCGATGTTATCTAGTAAATTAAAAGAAGAAGATGAGTTTGGTGTAGATAACACTGAAAAAGATTTTATGAAGTTTAATGAAAAAAGAAATAAAGACCATTCAAATATTTCATTATATGATGATGAGTCGGATACTGAGGATTTTAAAATTAGAAGAGCAATGAAAAGAAGGCCTTCCAATTCACACTACCATTTCAATCGAGGGACCTTTAATGAGTCAAAAATTGACAAAATTTTAATAAGCTATTTTCAGGTAAACGATAATGAGGTAAACCAAAAATATTCTAACTTAGTTGAGTCCAAATTCCAAATGAACACTTTGAAAAATTTCTTGAAAAAGGCCCCAAATTCAACATACATGGGTAAAACAACAAAAGGCAACTTAATTTTCAAAGACGGTAATAAAGAAGTTAGAATAACAAAGTCGGGAACAATACTATGAATTATTTAATTTACATAAATGGTATGGGACCAAATTATAAGGGTGACAACATTTATGAATTTATTTTTTCTGAAACCTTGGAGGTTTTTGGTGAAAATTGGGAGTCTAAACCCGCAAACGGTTATCCATTACCGCCAGATATGGAATACATAAAAAAAGTTGGAACATTAATAAATGAAGAAATTGCTTTTGATTTGGTACAAAACTCTGATGTTTTTTCAGTCATTGATTCAATGGATGGCGTTTTGGCCTTAGGGTGGGAGAAAGAAAGTGATGATAAAGATTTTTCTTTGATAAAAAGATTGGTCTTTCAATTTGGAGAGACTGAAGAGAATGTAAAAAATAAATTATACGAAAGAGATATCGTGTTACAATTTGAAAAAGAAGTGGTGTATGAAAACTAAAATAAAATTTTTATTAGACAACGGTTTAAGTAAAGATACCTTATCTACATTAACCGAATCAAAAATTAATCTTCTTTTTGAAAAATTTAAAAAAATGAAAAAAGAAGAGGAAAAAGAAGCATTTCAAAAATCAACAATACCTTCACAAACTGTTTTGAAAGGAAACTTAACTGATTTGGCTGCAACCGGTGTTGATGTTAAAGACGGTAATGTTAAGTATGACCAAGCAACAGGAGAAGTTACTGTAATGACCAAAGAAGGTGAAGTTACTGAAGACAAAACTGATAATGTAACAACATCAAATGCTTTAGGTAAAATTGCAACACAAGCTTACACAGGGCAAGAGGCGCCTCACGACGCTAATGACATGGCGGATGATGGTATGGACGATGATTCAGGAAATAATCGATCAATGATGGGTATGGCGGAGTCTGAAATTAATGAAAAGTTCGAGTCAAAGGCACAACAAGGTTTATTTTGGGCTCGTTGTAATAAGTGTTTATCTAAAAATTGTAAGTGGTGTAAAATGGCAAAAGAGTTCTCGGACTCAACCTCTAAAAAACAATACAAAGATATGCCCGAGAAAAAACACCCCGAAAAAACGGTAGATTATAAAAAGAAGAAGAAAACAAATGAGGATTTACAAAGTTTTGTGGAAAACACAATAATAGAAATTTTAGAAGATCATGTTGACGCACACATGACAAAAAAAGATCTGATTGAGGCAATTCGAAAAACAAAAAAAGAAAAAGACGAATCTTTTATTATTCGTAAACCAAAAAAAGTTACTATGTTTTCAGATGAAGCACCTATGGAATTACCAATAGGTAAAATTTTTTCTATTGGTAAATCTAAAAAATAACATTTATGGCTCTGTCCAAAGAACAAGTAATGGTCGAGTATGTGAGATGTCTTAAAGACACTCCATATGCTCTTAGAACATACCTCCAAACATACGATAACACGGTATCCAAATATGTACCTTTAGAATTATTTCCAGATCAAGTCTCATTACTACACGATTATGAAGAACACGAGGAAAACATCGCTTTAAAATATAGACAAGCAGGAGTCTCAACTGTAACGGCCGCTTGGATTTCCAAAAAATTAGTTTTTGCTAAAAAAACACAACCCGAAAAAATTCTAATTATCGCCAACAAACTTGATACATCTCAAGAAATGGCAAACAAAATCAGGGCCTTTATTGATCAATGGCCTACGTGGGTTGGTGCTGGTTTTGCACCTGAAAAAAATTCACAAAGACATTATAAGTTGAATAATGGTTCCGAGGTAAAGGCGGTTGCAACCTCTAAAGATGCTCTACGTGGTTTTACACCAACAATTCTTGTTTTTGATGAGGCTGCGTTTATCGAGGCCGATAATGACTTTTGGGCTGCTTGTATGGCCTCTCTATCTACTGGGGGTAAAGTAATTGTAATCTCAACACCAAATGGTTATGACCAAATTTATTATGAAATTTACGATCAAGCTTTGAAAGGAATGAATCAATTTAAAATTTCAGAAATGTATTGGTATAGAGATCCAAGATATTCAAAAGATCTATATCTTGTACCTACAGATGATTTAGTTCATTACTTAATTAATAGAGAGGATTTTGACGAATCTGTAAACATATCTTTTGGGCATGTTGATCCATATGAAAGGGATTATTCTGAATTACAATCTTATTTTGACAAAGGTTTCAAACCTTGTTCTACTTGGTACGAAAAAATGGTTAAAAAACTCAAGTATGATAAAAGAAAAATTAACCAAGAGTTAAATTGTGAATTTTTAGGTTCAGGGGATAACGTATTTGATAATAAAGATTTAGAATACATCAAAAATAATTTGTTGAGTGAACCAACAGGTAAAATGATGGGAAACTCTTTATGGATTTGGAAAGAGCCTGTTGAAGGTCATAAATATGTTATGGGGGTCGACGTATCGAGAGGTGATAGTGAAGACTTTTCATCAATACAAATTATAGATTTTGACGAAAGAGAACAAGTTTTTGAGTATGTTGGAAAAATACCTCCTGATGCTTTAGCAGAAATCGCTTATAAATGGGCAGTAATGTACAACTCATTTATTGTTGTCGATATTACAGGTGGTATGGGAATCACGACCGTTAGAAAATTACAAGAATTGGGCTACAAAAATTTGTATATTGACGGTGTTGACACAACAAGTATTTGGTCGTATAACCCAAAAGCAATGGATAAAATTCCTGGTATAAACTTTAATTCAAAAAGAGTTCAAATTATTGCCGCGTTAGAGGAGGCCGTTAGACATAAGTTTAAATTGAAAAGTGTTAGACTTTATAATGAGATGAATACTTTTGTGTATGTAAATGGAAGACCTGATCACCAAAAAGGACAACATGATGACTTAATAATGGGAATTGCTATGGCAATTTACGTTGGGGAATCTTCTTTTTCTAAATTACAAAAGGCAACAGAACACACAAAAGTAATGATAGAATCTTGGAACGTCGCATCAAATGAACAACTCACACAACAATTACAATTCAATCCTACAATGCCAAATGCAAATATGATGAATGACAGATTCAGAAATAATAATAATGGACCTTCCAAAGACGATTATATGAAATATGGTTGGCTATTTGGAACAAGAAGATAATTATATGTATGGGTTTAAGTTTTCGAAGAAGATCTGGAAGAATTTCTGACGGTTCAAGATTAATTGTACCAGGTCAGATAACAACTGGCGTTAAAGTATTCCCAAACTCTTTTGAATATAAAAAAGGATCGAAGAACGAAAATTTGGGGCCTGGTGTTGAACAAAAAGTTGATCCAATTAAAACTCCTTATAACCCATGTTGCTTAACAGATTTGTCATTACCTTTTCCAGGACAATCTATAGTTTATAATGGGGTTACTATAAGTGCGATTGGTTCTGGTGACCTATCTATTTATTATAATGGTGTTTTGGGTAGTTGTTTATCGAATATAAATCAAAATCAACCACCTACAATTGCAGGAGGAAACTCAAATATACCAAATAACTCATGGGTTTACACATTAATATTCTCAATACCCGTGAATAATGTTAAACTACATCTTTACGGAAGTAACTTTTGTACAAACCCGTTATATTGTAATGGCGCTATAGGGGCAACTTGTCAGGAAAGTTTTACATTCACTACTAACAATAATAACCTACAAATTCTTACTTGTGACTCATGTTGTTATGTTGTTAATAACAACCAAATAACTTCGGCATATGTAAATAGTCAACAGTGTGGTACAAATATTCCTTATACAAATATAAATGGGCCGGCTAGTGATGGATATTTTGAATTTTCTAGTGTTAATAATTTTACAACTTTGACTATTTCAGGTCAAAGTGCTCAATATTGTCTTGGGACTTCTATTTGGTTGTGCGATTTGAATACAAACCCACCTTGTATTGGTAAATGTAACGTTTTTATTAACGCAAACAAATCAGGTTTAGAAAACATACCAAGTTTAGTCTACAGTTACAATTTAACAGCTAACACAATATTCAACATAAACCAAGATATAACAGGTCCTTTGCCAATATCATCGGGTGACATTGCAAATAACACAAAAAATTTGTGGTTATTTGAGACGGATCCTCCCAACAGAATTTTTGAATATGGTATAACTTTGTGTCCTTTCAGTGCGGTATTTAATAGATACATTGACACAACAGGAATTTATAAAGGATTATGTGCAACTACAATACCAAATGTGTTACTATCATATAGTCACCCATACGTAAAACGAATTAACATATCAGGAAGTATTGCGAATGAAACAAATTTATTTTCACTACCATCAAACAGGCGACTATATGGAGACCTTATGTACGTACCCGCAACAAATAATTCAGGTGCTAAAGTAATATTTACGACTGTTTTGTTTCCTCAAGTTGGGTTTTATCCAAAATATTACATTACTCAATATAGTTATCCAAACGGACCTATCGAAATGGAAACATCTTTATCACCACAAATTGACCTACCTGACGGTATTTTCGAAAGAAACTCAAAAATTTATGTTATCGACTTTTACAACGGTGAATTATATTCAATTTCGATTAATCCGCCTTACCAAAGAACATATGTACAAACAATACCTTTGAGTCAATTACCCTCATTTAAAGCAGGAGCTTCTACCGATCCAAGTTGTAATACAGTTAGGTTTCAACCAATGACACCAATATCAAGTTTTCCTGGTACAACGGCAATCCAACAAAACATTGCTTGTGAGAATTGGTCAAATCCGTCTGATAGAACTACAATATTTTTGAACCCAACAGGATTAACATTAGAGTATACAACAAGATTATACAATGACCCTGACTTCACAGATCCAATACCTGAAGGATATTGGGTTTCGGACGGTGAAATGGTATATCAAGTGGGTGAGGATGGTTTGGTAAAAAATATTGAGGTCTGCACATGATTTCGTTTGAACTATTGAAATATTTATATCTATAGTTAAACTTTTAAAATGGAAAATAATAATCAAAATCTAACTGTTTGGCAAAGGTTATCCCAAACTTTTGGACCTAACTCTTTGTTGGGGATGGGACAACCATCCTACAAGTTAGACAAAAAAGAGCTACTTAAAACAACAAGTAAACAAGAGTACGACAAAGCAAAACTCCAACAACAACAATCTTTATTTCTCAGTAATCAGTGGGGTAAAATTGAAAATAATCTATACACTCAGGCGGTCTATTATGAACCAACAAGATTGGCGGCATTTTATGATTACGAATCGATGGAATATTGTTTGGCGGGAGACACAAAAATTGCAACTCCAAATGGTTTTGTAACAATTAAAGAGTTATCCGAAAGGGGCAAAGATTATGAGTTTATAACTTACGCCTACGATCACAATCTTAAAAAAGTAGTGCCTGCGATGGCAAGAAACGCTCATTATACTCGAGATGAAATGACATATAAAATCACATTTGATGATGAAAGTTTTATCATTGCAACTTGGGAACACCAATTTATGAAAAGGGATGGTTCGTTTGAGAGAGTCATGAATCTAAAATCAGGTGACTCAATGATGCCGTTTTATCGTAAATCTTTTTATAATAATCAAAAATATAATTGGGTTTACACTTGTAATTCAAAAGAAGGACATAATGGATGGATTTCAGAACACAACTTAATTGCGGAGTGGTTTTACGATGTTAATGTAAATGATGATGAGGAAGTTCATCATGTAAATTTTGATGGTAAAAATAATTTACCTGAGAATTTACAAATAATGAAAATATCAGAACACAGATCATATCATGCTAAAATAAATAATGAAAAATTATGGTCAAATCCTGATTATAGAAAAAAAATGTCAGAGGTTGCAAAAAGAAAAGGAAAACTAGTGTGGGGTGGAAGACGAATTGGAGATAAAAACCCTGCTTTTTTAAAAATTGGTTGGGATAATATCATCGAAACCGCAAGAAAAATAAAAACTTTGAAAGGGACCGCCAAAGAATTAAATGTTTCTTACCGAAAACTACAAAGAGATGTTGTTTCGAACGGGTATCAAGATTGGAACACTTTTTTAACCGCATATGGAATTCAAAAATCACCATACTCAACCGCGAGGGCAAAAAATGATGTAATTAATTTAAACCACAAAATAGTGTCAATTGAACCTCATGGTATTGTTCCTGTTTATGACTTAACGGTTCCTGGATATAAAAATTTTGCAACGGACTCGATCTTTTCACATAATACCCCTGAAATCTCAACCGCATTGGACATATATGCTGAAGAATCTACAACACCAAATCAAGATGGTTATGTGTTACAAGTTTATTCAGAATCAAAAAGAATAAAATCAATATTAGTAGACCTCTTTCTTAATAGGTTGGATATCAATACAAATTTACCCATGTGGATTAGAAACATGTGTAAATATGGTGATAACTTTGTGTACTTAAAATTAGATCAAGAAAGAGGTGTTATAGGTTGTTTACAACTACCAAACATTGAGATAGAAAGGGTGGAAAGAGGTATGGAAACAAGAACTTTCTCTGCGGTTCCAAACATTAAACAAAAATCTTTAAAATTTTCTTGGAAAGAAAAAAATTCAGAATTTAACACTTGGGAGGTTGCACATTTCAGACTTTTAGGTGATGATAGAAAATTACCTTACGGAACCTCGATGTTAGAGAAAGCACGTCGTATATGGAAACAATTAGTTTTGGCTGAAGATGCGATGTTAATTTATCGTACATCAAGGGCTCCTGAAAGAAGAATATTTAAAGTTTATGTTGGAAACATGGACGACAAAGATGTGGAGGCATACGTACAAAGAGTTGCTAACAAATTTAAAAGAGAACAAATCGTTGATAATAAAACAGGAAATGTAGATTTAAGATTTAACCAAATGGCCGTTGATCAAGATTATTTTGTTCCTGTACGTGACCAAGCAGCACCTGACCCAATTACAACACTTCCAGGTGGTACAAACTTATCAGAAATTGCCGATATTGAATATATCCAAAAGAAACTTGTAACCGCACTTAGAATACCGAAGGCTTATTTAGGGTTCGAAGAACCTGTGGGTGATGGTAAAAACTTATCTTTGTTAGATATTAGGTTTGCAAGAACAATCAACAAAATCCAAAAAAGTGTAATTGCAGAAATGAACAAAATTGCAATTATTCACTTATTTTTAATGGGGTTCGAAGATGAGTTAGAAAACTTTACTTTATTACTTAACAACCCATCAAAACAAGCAGATCTATTGATGATTGATGTTTGGAAAGAAAAGGTTTTATTATACAAAGATTTAGTTGCCGAAGTTCCAAAATCCATACAAGCAACCTCCGCAACCTGGGCTAAAAAACATATATTTGGTTTCTCTGATGAAGAAATTAAAGTTGATGTACAACAAATACGAATGGAAAGAGCGGTTTCTGCCGAATTAGACAACACGGCCACAATCATTACTCACACAGGTTTATTTGATAATGTTGATAAATTGTACGGAACAATTACGGGAGACACTAAACCGGCTGAAGGTGGTGAAGCACCTGAAGAAGGAGGAGGAGCCCCTCCACCACCTCCAGGACCAGCTCCTGAACCTGCACCAGGACCACCAATCCCTGAGAATGTAGAGGTAAATAAGAATCTTAAAATTTTAACAGAATCAAAAGAAGAAGAATTTTGGGATTTTGAAAAGGGAACTCAATCTTTTGGGGATCTAGATGAACAATTATCAAAACTTTTGGGTGACTAATTCGAAACAATCTATATTTATTAAAAAAACGAAAAAATGAAATTTGGTGAATTAAAATCTAAAATTGAAAAATGTCTAACTGAGTCTTATTCTAAGAATTCAGTTAAAAAAGATCTCTTTGTATTCAAAGAGTTGGTATTAAAAAATAAAAATGTTTCAAAATTATTTTATTTATACGATGAGTTGTCTTCAAAAAAAGGATTAAACGAAGAAGTTGCAAATGAATTTGTAAACCAATCAATAACAATTTATGAAAACACAATAAATAAAATTTCTAAAAATGATTTAAAAGAACTTTCTTCATGGGTTGGTCATATCAAAACAAATAACGAATATTCAAATATCGATGACTTATTTTTAGTTGGTTTGTTGAACTTAGAATCAAAAATAAAAAGTAAAAGAATTATAGTTGAAAACTTAAAGACAGAAGAAATCAAAAGAAATATTGAGGTTATCAACGTCCCTTTAAAATCTATGGCAAGTGTTGCAAATAAAACAATTAAATCTTATCTTTCCAATTTGAATGAAGGCGAACAAAAAGAAATTTTAAAAATTTTAAATACACCGAAAGAAAAATTGGTAGAACAATATAATAACACAAAACAACTTGTTTTGGAAAAATTAGAGAAACAAAAAGAATCAAGCGATTTAGAAACAAAAAGAACAATTGATGAGGTTGTTAATAAATTAATGAACGAAAATTGCGATGAGTTAAACTACTTCAAACTCAAAACTTTGTCTGAAGGTCTTTAAATATTGTTTTTGTATTTTTGGATGTGAATGGCTTTTTGAAGAACCTTTCTTTTTTTAACAGATTTCTTTTCAAATTCTTTTCTCTCAAACAAAATCTTACTTTGTTTTGTTCTTATAACTTTTCCCTTCAACTCCTTGAGAGCTCGTTCAATATTTCCTTTATTGTCTACTTTTACTACTAACATAATTTTGATTGGTTGATATAAATATAATAATTGATTAAAATTACTAAAAATAAACCTATGAAGTATGAAAAAATTACATGAAAAAAGGAAAAACTTGCAAAATCAATGGATTTCGTACATTTAAGTCACTTTATGGGACTATAGATTCACAAACATTAAAATCAATTTATTTAAATTTACAAACATGGGTAGAACCAAAAGAAGAAATAGAAAATTGGAATCGAGTAGTTTTGAACATGACAAGAAATGTTAAACATTCTGTTTACGAAAATTTAAACAAAGATTTATTCGACGACAAATTTATTGTCGATTTGGACCTAAGAACAAGTGGTCTACAATTAAAAAAGAAATCCTTTATGAATTTAGAAATAAATTTATATCTCACAGAACCCATGGATTTCAAATCTACAAAATTAAAAAAAGTTGTAAAAAATTTGATAAAAGAGATTTATGGGGACGTTTTCTCAAAAAATGAATACTTTAAATTTTACCTTACTAAAAATGGAAATCTTAAACTAATAAAAAAACAAACTGAAACTGTTTAGTATTTATAAATAAAATATTAGATGATCGATTTAAAAATATTAGGACCAAGAGATACAGGTCGTGGAATTCTTGTTGAGTACGACGCAGGATACATAGATCCAAATGAAAGAAGAAACTTATCGATGATTAGAGAAAATCGAGATATGTTAGACCATTCGAAACCATTTGAATTTTATGCGGTACTTCAAAAATACGATGTACCAAATAGAAATGGAAGAATATATCCTGAAAAGATATTAAAACGAGAGGCTGAAAATTATAAGAAAATGATTCAAAAAGGAACTGCTCTTTCTGAGTTAAATCACCCTGAGTCTTCTCTTATAGATCTAGATCGTGTATCACACGCAATTACAGATATTTGGTGGGAAGGACCTGTATTATTAGGTAAATTAAAATTACTTACATCACCTGGGTTTCATGAAAGAGGTATTGTATCAACAAAAGGTGACTTGGCAGCAAACTACCTACGTCAAGGAGTTACATTAGGTATTTCTTCTCGTGGCGTCGGATCTCTTAAAAAAGTCGGCGAACAAAATGAAGTTCAGGATGATTTTGAATTAATTTGTTTTGACTTGGTATCATCACCATCTACACCAGGGGCTTATTTGTTTTTGGATCCTGCGGACCGTGTTAACTTTGAAGAAAACCTCGATGAAGAAAAACAAAGACAAGTTGAGCGTCATGTTGGTGAAACTGGAAATGCATCTCTTGACTTAATGAAAAGATTGACCGATTATTTAGATAAATAATAAAAAAATGGATGAAAAGTATTTTATAGCAAAAATTAGTACTGACATGGTAGATAGTGAGTCAGGAAAGATAAAAAAAAAGAGAGAAGAAAAATTAGTTATAGGTTATTCACCAACAGATGTTGAAGCCAAAGTAACTAAAGTTTTTGAAAATTACTCAATGGATTGGAGAATCACGGCAATTATTGAATCAAAAATTGATGAGGTAATTGAGTAATATTTTTATTGGTTAATTTAAAAATAGGGGACAAATAGTTGTCCCTTTTTTTATGCCTTTTAATTTTTTTTTTGTTGAGAGGGGTAAAATAATAACTTTTTTTAAAAAACTTAATATTTATTTGAAAACCTAATAGAAAAAGAATGCAAAAAAACAAAAACGTAGTTGAAGATGCTTTGTTTCAAATTAAAAATTTGGAAGAGGCTATTCAAGAAAATGCAAAAGGAATACTTCATTCTACAATGAAAGAAGAAATCAAGCAATTGGTAAAAGAATCTCTGAACGAACAAGATGACGATGAGGTTGAAACAGTTTCAGGTGACGAAACAATCAGTACAGGAGAGGAAGGTGATGATGAAATGTTAGATGACGAAGATTCATTAGAAGATGTGTCAGCAAATTTACAAATGGGTGATGAGGGTGACATTGATGATGAAGAAGTAATTAATATGACAAAAGCGCCAGATTCTGAGGTCTTAAGAGTTTTCAAGGCTATGGGACCGGATGACGGTATAATCGTACAAAAAGAAGATGATATGATAAACATAAAAGATGGTGATAACGAATACATGATCAAATTAGCAGAAGGTGAAGAAATGTCCTTCATGGACAAATTCAAAGAGTTAGACTCAGAAGAAATAGGTGAAGATTCTTCATTTGAAAATGATTCAAAAAAAATTTACGAAATTGAAGTTGGATCTGATGATGACGATGATGGAGATGACTTTAACATGTTCGACGATGATGATGACGATGATGACGATGAAAATGAATATTTTTTAGAAAACGCATCGGTTGATGAATTTAGAGGAGCTAAACATAATCAGAAACAAAATACTGAAATGAGTGAAGACGATGAAAGAACATACGAAATCGAATTTTCTGATGAAGATGATGAAGATGATGAAGATGATGATGAAGATTCTCAATTTTCTTTTGATGAAACAATGGAAGGTATGTCTGACGAAGACGACTTCAATTATCCAGAGGAAGATGATGATGATGATGATTTTACTTCATTGGATGATGCGATCATGGAAGCTATCAAAAAATCTGCAAAACCTAAAGGTGTGGGAATCGGAAGTGGACCTAAATTCAAGTATGGTAAGACAACAGACTATCCAACCAAAAAACAAAAATCTGCTTTTGGTAATGATAGTGTAAAAGCTAAAGGAACTGGCAAAGCCAAATTCGAATACGATGAAGAAGTGAACATGGACGGTTACTCAGAAAAAAAACCTAAAAGAAGTGTTAAAAAGGTAGAAACTAAAGAAGCGTCAAGAACTTTAGGGGCTGGTAGATATTGGGGAAAACCAGGTTTACCAAAACCAAAAGCAGCACCAGCACATTTAAGAAAAGAATCAGTAGACAGAGAAGTTAGTTTGTTAAGAGAAAAAAATGATGAGTACAAAAAGGCTCTTGATGTTTTCAGAAATAAACTTAACGAAGTTGCGGTATTCAATTCTAACTTGGCTTACGCAACAAGACTTTTTACAGAACACTCAACAACTAAACAAGAAAAAATCAATATCCTTAGAAGATTTGATTCTGTTGAAACTTTGAAAGAATCTAAAAATTTATACAGAACTATCAAAGACGAATTAGGATCTACTTCAAAAGGTAGCGAAACAACAATTAAAGAATCGTTCGAAAGAAACGTAGTTAAAACTCCATCAACAGGATCCTCTACAAATCTAATCGAATCTAAGACTTATGAGAATCCTCAATTTATGAGAATGAAGGATCTTATGTCAAAACTAAAATAAACAATAAAAAGAAAAAAACAAAAAAATGGGAGCATTATTAGAATCAGGTCTTGTTGGTAACATCGGTCTTAAGCACCTTAAAGTTATCAAAGAAGACACTATTAACAAATGGGACAGATTAGGCTTTTTAGATGGTCTAAGAGGTCACTTGAAAGAAAACGTGGCTCAATTATATGAGAACCAAGCTTCTTACTTAATCAACGAAGCAACTTCTGACGGATCTTCAAACGGAGCGTTCGAAACAGTTGTTTTCCCGATCGTAAGACGTGTATTCTCTAAATTGTTGGCTAACGATATCGTTTCTGTACAAGCAATGAACTTACCAATCGGTAAATTGTTCTACTTCGTACCACGTATCCAAGGATACGCTAACGACGTACAAAATGATGGTGGTGGAGAACACTACGCACCTTACGGAGCACCCAATGCGGCTGCTAATCAAACACCTAACTCAGGTTATCCAGGAGCACCTTCACCTAATTACCCTTACGGAAAAAATCTTTACGATTTATTCTACGAAGGTAATGAAGCGGCTTTAGATCCTCCAGGATTATTCGACTACTCAAAAGGTAGATGGACGGCTTGTACTACTGAAACTTCAGTACAAAAATGGGTAAACGGAGAGTTAGTTGACGCTCTTGATGATGATCCTGTATATGTAGGACCAAACGTAAGAAAAATCTTAATGAAACTTTGTGGATTTACTTCTACAGGTGCTGGTAAACTTATCGGACCTGACGGTCAAGAAATGGACACAGAATCTTTCCTTTCTGACTTAGTTATCACAAAATTTGCAGGTTTTGTACAAGCCCCTAATTCACCATGTCCTGTAGGTTCTGGACCACTTCTTTTCAGAGTTGTGACTCAAATCTACGGTAAAGGTATCGTTCAATACGGACAACAAACACAAACCAACTTCAATAACTTGACTTACCCTGCGACTTATAATAACAACACAGGAAACGGTGGAAACTATTGGGATATTTGTGACTCACAAGGTTGTATCTATCTTGAAGTAGACCTTTCTTGTCCAGCATGTCCTGACTGTGGTGATACTTCATTAGATGGTTACACAGGTGTAACTCTTACAGCCCTTACTTCAGGTACATCATTCCAAGCAACTTGGAGACGTTACGAAGAAATGGAATTCGAAGACAAAATTGGTGAGGTTTCTTTTGACCTTGAGTCAGTAACTGTATCTGTTACAGAAAGAAAACTAAGAGCACAATGGTCTCCTGAATTAGCTCAAGACGTTGCGGCATTCCATAACATCGACGCTGAGGCTGAATTGACAGCATTGTTGTCAGAACAAGTGGCAGCTGAGATCGACCGTGAAATTTTACGTGACTTACGTAAAGGTGCGGCTTGGAACTTACGTTGGGATTACAACGGATGGAGAAGAATTGGTGATACCACTTCTTACACTCAAAAAGACTGGAACCAAACTTTGATTACAGCAATCAACCAATTGTCAGCACAAATCCACAAATCTACTTTGAGAGGTGGTGCTAACTGGATCGTTGTATCTTCTGAGATTTCAGCTATTTTTGACGACTTAGAATACTTCCACGTATCTAACGCGGCTCCTGAGCAAGATCAATACAACATGGGTATCGAAAGAGTAGGTACGTTATCAGGACGTTACCAAGTTTATCGTGATCCTTACTTCCCACCAAACCAAGTGTTGGTAGGTCACAAAGGAACATCATTGTTAGACACAGGTTACATCTACGCACCGTATGTACCTTTACAATTGACACCTACAATGTACAACCCATTCAACTTTACACCTATCAAAGGTATTATGACACGTTACGCTAAGAAAATGGTTAACAACCGTTTCTACGGACGTATCACAGTTGATGGAGTTAGAACATTTGACTTGAGAGAATTGAGATAATCAATTAAAACCGATTAAGAAAAAAGGTCAGAGAAATCTGACCTTTTTTTATTCATTACCTTTTTGTGGATCGGTTAAAACACGAATTGATTTTGATATGACCTCAACTTCACCAATTGTATAGACATTATTTTTATATGCCAATTTAATCGCCTCAACCAAAAAAAACAAAGCTTGATCTGAGCTCATTGATTGTAATATAACATCCAAATGTTCTTTAGTTAACAGGTCTACAGATCCAAAAAGATTTCCGTACTTTTTTATTTCTTCATTATTCATTTTTATTTAGTTAGATATTTATAATATAATGTTTGTTATTCTATATGGAAAGTAATTATTCTAAAATTAAATCTGTAGATGGTTGGGTCGAGTTAAGACCTGATATTTTGATCGAGGATTATGTAAAATATTTTAAAAAAAATATTAACGAAGCCACAGGTGACAGAGTAGGTGGTGCAGGAGCATACATACCACCACTACAACCAGGTGAAAGAGAGTTTGTCAAATCACAGTTAGGACCTTTCAATATACCGGTGTCCAACTACAAAAGTCCGTTAGTTCAATATGATAGTTATGATCATCATTGGGATTTAGGTAGAAAACAAATTAAAAAATTAGAAAAGGAGGCTAGAAAAGTAACTGATTACATAAAACATCATCCATACTCAACTTTTACTGATGAAGATGGAGGGATTATTAACCAAACACCAAGCGGAAAAATCAAAAAACCACCTTTTAATTTAGAAGTAGTACCAATTGAAACAAAATCTAGAAAAATAAACGAAGTAACCACTTCAACGACGGCAGGAGAATATAGTGGCCCGCAAGAACTAGGTATGAGAAAATGGACTAAACCAGAATTAGGTCCATATTTAGAAGACTCAAGTCATCCCGCAAATAGACAACAAAAAACAAAAACTACAAAAAACAACGTGACTAAAGTAGTTGGTGGATGGGAGCCAAGGGAAAATTCTTTTGAGGTACCAACAAATAATGTTTCATCAAAAAAAGTAAAAAGAGTAAAACCTAATGGTGAACTTACAGACAATCCTATTGAGTGGTATAAAGAATTTAACAAAAAGAAAGAAATTGCAAGAAAACTGGAAAAAAAATCTTTAATGGAAGATTTGGCCGTTTGGTTTGGAAAAAAGAAAAAACCAAAAGGTTCATCTCAACCAAAAGGACCTTGGGTTGATATCTGTAGAAAAGTTGATGGAAAACATCCTCCTTGTGGAAGAAGTGATACGAGTAAAGGATCTTACCCAAAATGTAGAGCTGCGGGTGTTGCCGGTAAAATGAGTGACTCGGCAAAGAGGTCCGCTTGTCAACAAAAAAGAAGGGCCGAAAAAAATGACACTCAATCAGGAAAAGGTCAAAAACCAGTAATGACCAGTTATAAACCAAGAAAAAATACAAATGAAAATATAAGTAGAATAATAACACTTACAGAAGCGGACATTCAAAAAATTGTAATGAGAGTTTTAAATGAACAAAAAGACCCACCCATAATTAGTCCAAATCAAACTATATCATTGACTTGTCAAAACTTTACTATCTATCAAGACAATGGTGTTGATAAAATCAAATTATTGTCAAAAGAAACTATAAATGGAAAACTTTTGACTAGTTCACAAGTAATTCAGGGGTCATCATTCCAAGACCTTGGTCATAAAATAGGTGATGTGTACGGAAGTGGTTTTCAAGAAACATATGACGAAGAAAACGTTATGTTAAAATTTGATGTGAAAACGGATCAACCAAGTTTTGAGATATTTGGACCCGAAACAACCGATTATGATTATAGTTTCATTGTAAAACCTGTCAATGACAAATTAAAAAGGTTATTGAGTATACAAGGGCAAGGTAAAAATATAATTTTCAATATCAAAAGGGACCAAGAAGTTAGTTATTGTAAAATAACCAAAAATGAACCATCTAGTGAATTCCAAACGACTTTAACTACAGATTGGGGTCTTAATAATGCTCCGTTTGTTTAATTACCAATTAAGGAAGACTCAAAAAATTTTTTTTCTTCTTCACTCATTTCAGACCAAGTATTGTATAATGCTCGTTCAAAACGACTTAATTTAGAAAGATCAATTGTTTCGTCTTGTGGATAACTTCTTGTTGTGTGTTCTTTTTGGGATTTATTTTGTAGTGATCCGTATGCATCACACGACGTTTTAGTGGTTTTACAACTTACAATAGACAAACCTAAAATTACAGATAAAATTACTTTTTTCATATTTGATTACTTTTTTCGATTTTTAAAATTATTTCTTCATAAACTTTATCCAAAGTATTTTTGATGTTGGACTTCACCATTTTCTCGGTATTCAAACGTCTTTTTTCTACCTCCATATCATATAAATATGTAATTCTCTCATTGTCTCGTTTAGATAATACGACATCATAGTGGAAAACGTGATTTGTAATTTCAACCCTACCAAAATCCAAAACTATAAACAAATTTAAACTTTCATTTATGATATACCGTTTGAGAGACATCGGAGCAATCATGAAATCAGAATCTTTGTGGGAAATGAGTTTGACACAAATTTTGAATGCTGTTTTTTCATGTAATTCGACTTCCTCGTAAGTTTTAAGAGCTTTTAACCTACTTAGTCTACGCAGACGTACTTGGAATCGTTTATAGAGTCTTAAAATCAATTTTTCCATAGTTAGTTGTTTATTTCTAACTACAAATATAATAAATAAATTGATTAAAAAAAAAGAAAGTAAAAAAAATTAACAAAATGCCCCTGAACACCTTCGTTTTCCGTCAAGTCCTTTAATTTTTCCTTTACAAACTTGTACGGCGTGACCATTTGAATATGCACTGGGGTACACGTCATATTTTGCTTTTGCAGAGGCAATTCCTCTAGCACAAAGTTTTGTACCTGTTTTTTTTCTACCTTCCATCATGACCATATCTTCATCATCAATATTCATGGATAGTTCCATACCATCTCTTTTGGACTCATTCATTAAAAAATCAAAAACTTGATCCATGTTGTTTTTTGCTTCCGAAATGTGGTCTTGAGCCCAATCATGCCCGTTTTCTAAAATAGACTCAACCATTTCGTGATCTAAATCTAATAATAAATCACACTGCCTTCTCATTTGTTCTAAATTGGAGAAGAACATATATCTTGATGATTTTTCTTCTTGAGTTTCTCTAATAACTCTTTTAATGATTGAATCTAAGTTTCTCATAATTAATTATTTAATCCGTTTGGTCCGCCCAATGCCACCGCGTTTAGTTGAGTTACAGCAGTTCCGTATTCATTAGTATAAACAGGATAAGGAACTTGTAATGTTACTGTGTTTCCACTACAGTCAGGAACACATAATTCATATGGTGGGGGGTTGACAGCCTCAGACTCGCCAAATGAACAAATAGCAATTGCAATTGCATTACAATTTTCCTCTAAATTAGGACCTGTTTGAATTGAGAGTGAATTGAAAGGTATATTACTTGATATTGTCACGTAACTAGCAACTGCGATTGGAGTGGCGTCACAAATAGGGTCAACATTACTCAAATTTGGACTCATCACAAATGTGTTACCATTCAAAATCCCACAACAATTATCACAAAGACTAACGGTAACAGGACCTGTATTTGATATAAAATCCATATTTGTAAACCAATTTGGTTGTGAACCTGGTACAAATTGCCATGCCACATATATTGTGATTTCAGTAATATATGAACTAAAATACAAGTCGTGTTGAAAAATAACTGGAAGACCAGATTGACTGAATCCGCCCATTAAAATAACTTGAGTGCCAGGGTATGTAAAATCAAAATTTGGCTCAACACAAAGTGAATATGGTTGTGGCTCTAAAAATGTGGTTACAAAAGTTGTGTTTCCAGAACCTGCCACTGTAACACCGTCTATTACTACTGAGGTGTAAAAAGGGGGGAACCCGTCTTCTCCTGCTACGGTCGGTACTGAATAAACTTGTGGACAACAATTTGGCATCTTCTATGAAATTAATTTGTTGAATACTGTTATGTTATCATCACATGTTCTAACAATTACAGTGCTTTCGGTTACTTCTCTTGTAGGGCAACAATCAAGACAAGACTCTACAGTTGAAATTGCGAAGTGTGTAGGATCGGATAGTACTGGATTGTTGTTAACCGTACCACATAAAACATTACCAGTGTTGTCATAAACTTTCCATATTGATCCATCAATAATTGTAAACGACCCAAAATCTACGGTCACTTCTTCTAATGGATTTTCACAGAGTGATATTTTACTATAATTCATAATTAATTATTTAATCCGTTTGGTCCGCCCAATGCCACCGCGTTTAGTTGAGTTACAGCAGTTCCGTATTCATTTGTCCAAACAGGATGAGGAAAAAATAACTCTACAACATTACCATCACAATCTTTCACACACAAAGTATATTCAGGATTCACAGCCTGAGGAGTACATGCCTCGCAAGTATCATATGGTAATAGTACTGTATAACTTGGGACACCAGGTTCTGTATTAGTCACAGTGGCACAAAAAGTGTTACCGTTTTCGTCTTGAATTGAATAAACGTCTCCAGTACTTGGGGTAATACCTCCAAAATCTACAGTAACCTCAATCAAAGGGTAACCACATATCACCATATTAAAATTTGCCATTTTAGTTTTTTATTATAAATACTTTTATTTTTTGTTTACGATCTGAAATTGGATTTGTTTTTTATATGTATTTGTTTGACCCATCATTTTTACCTGTATGTCAACAAAATATTCATTAGGAATTTTGTCTCTTGTGTCAAACATAAAATAGTATTCATTTGGTGTTCTATTTATGTTTGTCCAATCTTGAACTATAACTTCGGTCTGACCTTCTCGAACGTAAACTCTATATTTGGCATCAACATTGGGTAACATCTTATTTGTTGTATATGCCTCTTTTATGATAACACCAACTTTTCTAATATCACTACTCAATATTTTTTCATTTTGTAAAATACCGTAATACTCAAACCCAAACTTTGACGGGTCAAAAGTTGCTGTTCCTATCTGAATAGATTTTTTTATGCCGTACAAAGTGAAATCGTTAATTACATCAGGTAATGAAAATCCGTTTAATTGAATTTGTGACCAAGTATCTGTAAATTGACAAGGTACTTTATACCCCATAAAGGCCGGTAACGTAATTTCATAAACACCTCTTGTTCTTCTACAAGAAGGTAGATTAACTAAACCTGTTATTGGATTTCCTGCCGGATCTTTAATTGTAACAAGAGGGTTTTGATCTAAATTTACAAAATCACCATCTTCATATACATAAAGATATAGTTTGTTTGCTTTACCCATAGAAAAGTAATTTCTATCATCTTCAATCAAATCATTGTAAGTGGTTTCTAAAAATGGTTCGTAAAAAGTTTGAGTATGTCTTGTAAAAAATCCTACAGAATACATCGCATCCGTACCTGTTAAATTTTCTACTTGAGGTAAGTATGCAATTCCCCAAGTTGTTTCTTCGGGTGTTACTCCATTTAAAATATCGTTTATTTCACTTGACATATCAAATTCAATGTTTTCATCACCAAATTCAAAATGTTGTATGTCGATGATTGTAATGGCAGAAAAAGGGTATGCCCCAATGTTCATATTATTATATGTACCGGGTTCACCCCACTTATTAATTGTTGTGGTTTGATACCAATTTGATGGTCTTATTGAGTAGTTTCGATCACTTTCAATTGGATCTTTAACATCGTAAAAATCATATCCAACACCTTCGTCCCAAAGTTGTGGTGTAGTTGGGTCGTCATTCAAATATGGTACACGAAACAAAATCAAATCAAAAGAAGTTGATCTTTGTCTACCATCAGGATTAGACGTATTAAGTAAGTCCTTATCAAAATAAGAAGTGTTGGTCATCTTTAATACATGAGTCATGTATGCGTCTGCACAACTCATTGATATTGTACCGTCTAATAATTTTTCTTTGACCAAATCCAAATTAAGACCAAAGATAAATCTCGAATAACCAACAGGCTCAGAAATACCCCCATCACCGTATAAAAGTTGCATGACAGGATTTCTACCAGTGTTTACATAACTGTTTGAGAGAATAGTATTATTTTTACTATAATAGGAATTGTTTATTGACATTTACTTTTTATTTATAAATATCAATTAAGTCGAATATTTTGATTTAAAATAGTTGCGTCTGCGTCTTGTAAGATTTTTCTAATTTCTACTAACTCAGTGCCGTCAGTTCCAATACCAATAGGAGCTTCATTTGGGTTATGAACATGTGAACCTAAAAAGTCCACAATTTTATTTAAAAGTTTCATTAATTCTTCACCCCTAACCATAGGATCCGTTCGATCTAAGATTTCTTCTGTATATTGAAGTTGTGTTATTCCATATAAAGACTCCTGTAAATTTACTTTGTCTCCTTTAGATGGAATTTGACTTTTATGAGAAATTAAATAAACGTTATCAGCAACTAAAGATCCAAACGATACAGGTTTTGCTTTATACTCCGTTCTTTCTACGGTGTTTTCTCTAACTGTTGTTTGTTGACCAATTACACCTCTTGACCACACCAAAAAGTTTCCATATTCTGATTCTGATTGGTTCAATTTTATTTTTTGATTAAACAAAGAAACCAAATTAAAATCTGTAGCCCCTGTTGAGTTCAATTTAGTTAATGTTGAATAGTTAGGTTTTACATAAAAAGGAAATTGATTTAAAATTATATCATCGTTTGTTGGTGGGTATTGTGGATATCCGTTAATATTAATTTTACTGTCATTTACGTTTTGAATAAACGTATTGATAATGTTCAACGAATCATTGAAATTCAACCCCGAAAAACAAATCGAGTAGTCTACAGTTGATAAGTATTGGTTAATTGGTGTGTCAAGATCAATTGTTGTTGAAAGTGCGACAGAGTTTGGAATCATAGAATAAAGGTAAATACAACCCTTATAAAATGTGTCTCCTGTTACCGTGTTGAATGATGTAATTCCTGAAATATATTGTGACCCGTCGATTGACCACTCAATTACCTTTTTTATTTGAAGTGGTTCTTGAATAGATTCCTCTAATGTTAGAGGTTCTAACAAAACCCTTTCTTGGTCAAATGTTGAAATTTGTAAAAATCCCCAATTTGGATTTTTTTTTGGTATGTTAAAATTAGCAGTTTGGGTTGTAATATTTTTTCCTGATCTAATTAAAACGGTATCTTTTTTCAAAACCATGTCAGTGGTACCTCTACTAAGAATTGCGTTGTCGCCTGGTTCAGGGTAAATTCCATAAACACTTGGAAGTGTAGATCCTGTAATATCCCTCAATTTGTTCGAAAGTTTCATGTACTCACCACTGGCCAATATAGACTCAGAATTATTATTAATCTCATAAGCATTGTTTTGTGGTCTAGTAATTGGTCCTTGAATATAGAATTTACTATTATTTGTTCTTTCTTTTACATTGTAATACAATAAGTGTACATACTCATCTATTTCGGGAACTTGACTAACGTAGTAAGGTATCAAAGGTAAAAAAATAAACGGGTCTTCTGAAGTCCATTTCCATATAGATTCAGGAATTGGTTTTCCTTTTACATCCTTAGGAACCAAATCATCTTTAGTTTCATGTCGAGGAAATACCCTGAGTCTTCCTAAAAAAAGAGGATCTTTGTTATCTAAGACATAACCAAAAAATATTAACTTATTATCAAACATTTCTAGACATGTATTCTTTATGTAATAAATTATAAGTGCTTTCCAATTTATCTAAATGTTCACTCATTTTGAGTAACATATTTTTTGTATACTCAAAGTCTTTTTGAATAAATTGTAATGCCAAATTCAAATCTTTGTTCGATGAATTTTCATAGTCATGAACAATTTCTATAATTTTTTTAGGATCAATTTTTTCCCTTTCGAATTTAAAATGATTTTCCATACGCTTTTTGTGGTGTTGTAGTGAATAATGGTGTTACCGTGAGTGGACCAATCGCAACAACTGACTTACCATTTTCATCATTTTCTTTCGCAATCCCGTCTATTATTGCCGATATTGATGCAAGAAATTTATTGGGACTTCCATCAGGCATAGGAGATGTCGGTATCCCTAATTCTTCTAATCTTTGTATTGTATTAATATAAGACCTTGTTGGGGAAGCCCCTTCTAATAGTTTTGCGGCAAACAAAAGTGGAAGTGGTATATCAGCATTTGGGTTAGCCTTAAGAGCACTAATTTTTCTTTCAATAACTAAACTTAAAATTTTTGTTAGATCATCTACAATACTTTTACAATCTCTGAAATCTTTCAATATTTTTATAGACGCCCCTAAACCAAGTAAAGTCAGTGGAAGTATCATTCTTTTGGTTTTCGTTTTTTGTTCTTTTGATATATCACTTAAAACTTCCTTTAACAATTTTTTGATATCTTTTTTTACTATTTCGAAAATTATTCTTGTGTATACCGCACCTAATTGAGACATAAATTCAATTAAGAAAGTTTTACAGTTTTTTTGAAAATCTTCTAAGGTTGTTGTATTATCTACAAAAGATTGTGAGAGTGACTTTGCGGTTGCCATAAAAGGTAGGATTATCTTTGGGGAAAGAATTGCCGTTGCCAAAGCTTTTGGGAATTCATTAATCCACGCGTCATCATATGCCAATTTAAACTTTTGATTAGTCACGTTGTTAATTACATTAGATGTTTGATTAATTACGTTATTTTCATTTACACCCTCATTAAAAACCAATTCACTTAACGCATCAATTACTGCGGCCGTATTCATTGTAAGTTTTATATTGTCACATTCCTCGAATTGTAAAACCCCCAATTTTATATCAGATACTTTTTCTTCAATCAATCTCAAATCCAAATTACTTAATTCAAAAAAGTCGTCAGATAGGTCGTCTCTTTCTGAAATTTTGGCAACACCACTAACATCAATTTCAGGAGTTTGATCGTAACATAACCCTAATATCCTTTGTAAAATTTTTAGAAATTTTTGAAACCCTGTAATTTCACCATCACCACTTTGTTTTGAAACAGAAAAGGCACCAGTAATAATGTTTATAAGTTGAGTGAAAACATTTAATGGATCAAACAGGTCTAAGGTATCAAAATAATCACTTAAGAATTCATCCACTGTAAGTGGGGTTGATCTGGAAGAGAATGTAAACTTAAAAAAATTTCCTTGTACCACACCCAATGGAGTATTGTATTGTTGTACATACTCAATGTCAAAAATATTCTGTGTCGATTTACCCACATACGGTGTACCAGCAACCACAGAAAGTGGTTGGTTTAAGTTTTGTATTCTGTTATACAACAACCTATTCATTGCAAACGGATATGAAAAGTAATTTATGTCAGGTTTTTCATAAATTAATTTTCCTAACTGTGTATCCGCACTTAACGTAAGGTAATTGAAAAAATCTATCGATTGTACTTTAATGAAAATAGGTGTGTTTGCCGGAAGAATGAAATCTGAAGAACAACCTAAAGTTTTTTTAATCGCGTCAATGAGAATTGATTTTAATTTTGGTTGTAATTCTTTTAATGATTTAATAAAAACTTTTTTTAAATAAGAATTTGTATCAGCACCACTACCATTGATTAATTTTGATAATTTAACCAACTCAGTAAAGGCGGTTTTGACATCGTCTTGGAAATCTTGTTTTTTTTCTGACCACTCAGATAATTGAGTTTTTAGTTTGTTTTCATATTTATCAAACGAGTCAGAAACCTTTTTTTCTAATTTTTTTTGATCTTCCCTTAACTGTTTGTATATGGGAAATATTTGTGCCTCTTTATCAACTTTCTGAAAACTACTTTGAACGTCTATTGGCATTTTTTATTATTTATGCATTTTATATTTGTAGTCAGAATTCGCGTCTTTTTTTAATAAATTCTGAATTGTATCATCGTCAATTTCTAAATCTGATAACGTAAAATCCTCTTCTTTTTCTGTGTTTTTTTGCCACATTTGAGCCTGTAGCTTAGAAAGAGTAAGTTTTTTTTCAACACAGTCGTTTATAATTTTTTGTTGTTTCTCAATAACAGGACCTATAATAATCATATCTTCAGGTTCTTTCATCATTGTTAACATTTTATTTTGAATTCTAATCGCCGTGTTTTTTTGTTCAACAAGTTCATTATAGATTTCTTGCATCAAAGACAACATTGATTCTTTTGATAAATTGATTTGTTTTTTTGATGGTCTTGGCATATCTATAAATATTATTTTTTTAAAATTTCTTGAACTAACTCAAAGTATATCTTTTTATATTTTTTCAAAGACGTTCTAATTTCCTTAGTTGATAGGTTTGTCATTTCCCTAAGCTCAAATAAAATAATGTTTTTATTGAACTTATTGTTGTTTGAATCAGGAAATATTGTACCGTAATTTTCAAACAAATCGTGTATTGCCGAGCCTAATTTGTACTCTTGTTCATTTACATTATCATCCTCCAAAGTTTCTTTCAATTTATCTAAAAACTTTTTAATTATAACTTCAGAACCAACCTCATCTGAATCTATGTAATAGGACATGTTCATGTTATTACTGAGATCCCCAGAAATATCTTCGTAAGAAATTTTACGATTTATTTCTTTCTGATCTTTCATAATTTGACCCATAAGGTAATTTTTACAAATAGTACCAAAGTAAGAATAAGCCTTCTTTTCTTTAGAAGGCTTAAACTTTTCTATTTTTGTCATCAAAAAAGAATGTGTGTCATTATGAATTTCTTCATAATTCATATCCTTCCTATACAATTTATATCTTCGGATTATGGAAGATATCATTTTGTCCAAAGGGTGTCTCAAAAACTCATTGTAAATTTTATTTCTTTCATAATCCGAATCGGTAACTAAAAAAAGTTTGACCGCATTTTCCTCACGTTCATCGAAATAGTTGTTTGTTTTTGGTTTTCTTCCTTTCTTTTTCTTTTCTATTTGATCTGAGTAATCATTTTCAAACATTAAACAGTTTGCGGTTCATATTTTATATCTCTCTCAACATTATAAAAAGATTCTTTTTTTGCCGACTCAATCCAAAAACGGGCCTCATCTTCGGTAATTTGATTTTGACCATTTTTGTAATTCCAAAAAATTGATCCTTCTCTAAGGTTCATATGTTTGTAACCAACTCTTGGTATGCTCATAATTTTTGAAGAGTTTTGTGTTAATCTCAAAAACAACTCATAGTTAAAAGTTAATTTTATATTTTGTTTTAAACCACCCAATCTTTCGAAAACTTCTTTTTTGAACACACAGCCAGAGAATTGGAAATTTTGAAAGTTTTGTAAAGTTTCATTTGTTAAAATACCAATTTCAGAAGAAATGTTTGCAGCGAAAGTCGCCTCGTTTGTAAATCCAGCAAAAACCGCTTTATCATCTACGTCTACCACAATTGGTAAAAACACATCAACTTCAGGATAATATCCCATGTATTTTTTAGAGTTTTTAAACCAAATATTAGAGTATTCATCATCGAACTCTAACACACTTACCCAATTTGAAGTTGCTACACTTACACCATAGTTGACTTGTGATTGAAAACTTGGTGTTTGATCGTAGGAAACTAAGTTTACATTGAGATCACCAAAATCATAAGACTTTAGATGACTTTCTAAATTTGTGTCGTTACAATAAACAATTACTAGTTCATCTACAAATTCATTTTGATACTGTACTGATTTAATACTTTTGTCAAAGAAATCCTCGAAACCAATTGCGGAAGAGGTTTTGAGTGGTAATACCACTGATATTTTATTCACATTTTCCATATTATTCTTCTATTGTTTGAAATTTATCTAATTGTATAACAAAGTTTCCTTTTCTAACTTCGAACATTCTCGAAAATAAGTCCAAGACTTCTTTCTCAAAAAATTCTTTAGTTGGTAAGGTTTTAACTGTATCCTCCATTGATTCGAACAATGTAGGATTTAAATTGTCCTCTAACCAATTTTGTATAAAATCAGAAAGTACGTCAGTGACCATCAATTTGTTGTTGATCCAAATTCCATTATTTTCATTCATCCATGAAGGAACCAAATCGGGAACCAAACCAATTACAGGAACACCCAATTTCATTGACTCCAATGGGAATGTACCATAAGAACTTTGTTGATCTATCCATATAGAAACAAAACTTTCTTTCATTGCTTTAGCAAATTGAGCTTCTGATAGACCTCTCAAATCTCTGAAAGTAATCCATCTATATTGAGGAAATTTCGCATAAAAATGTTTTATAAGGTTTACAGTATCTCTATGTTCTCTTGTGTGAATGTTTACTATGGTTTTACTAGGAAACTGACTTTTAGTAAAATTATCAGAAATGTAAGGTGTAATTATGTCAAAAGATACGTTTCTCATACCCCCCTCTAAATACTCTTTTTGTTTTTCACTTGTGGTAATACACTTCAAAAACCCAAGGTTACTCCATGTTTGACCTGGTTGTAAAGTTTCGAAAATGTGGTCATAACACTGACTCAATACAATTTTACCACAAGGTAATTTTGTTATTTGATCCATCACAAAACCATAAAGTTCAGGAACAACAATTAAATCGTCTGGCGATATTTCTAAATTTGTACCCTCAATCGGTTGGTGTTCAATTTCCATGTACTCTTCACCCAACCATGTAGAGACTCCAAAATAATCAGGTTTCTCGTGTAAAATTATGGAATTATATCCGTTGTCTTTAAGTGTTTTAGCCATCTGATAGATATACCTCACTGACGCTTTAGCGTTACCTTTGGTATCCTGAACTAAAAAATAAATTCGTGATTTTTTTTGTTCCATGTTAAGAATAGCCGTTTCTAATTTGGAAATCTGTTCGTTAGTCATTTTTTATTTATATTTTGTTTATTATTTTTTTGAAAAGTAATGTATTAAATGCCAACTTAAAGGGTATTGTTAGTTCACTACTTTTCATTCCCATGTTTTCATCTATCTGATCTACTTCAGTTATAATTGTTTCGATCATCATTTTTACAATTTCATATTTCACTAAATGAATTTGTGTTTCTCCTGAGGTGGGTTGTATTTGTAATTCAGAGTCTAATTTGTCTAAATCTAAATAGTAATTTTCACCTAATATTTTAATCATATTTATAATATTTTTTTAATTATTTGACCAAACTCAGATAAAGAGGTAATCTCGAAATCATTTTTTATTTCTTTGTTATAATTTGTAATAAATTTTATTACAACTTTATCTTTAGGTTTTTCTAATAATAGGGTAGGATCTGCGGTAAGTAAAATATCAACTTCATACCACATGGATTTTCTTGTATATTCACTGAAAAAAAAGATTTTTTCCAATAAACAACCAAACTTAGAAACAAAAAACAGTGTTGCCGGTTTTGATTTACCAATTTCATTTGAAACCAACAATAATTGATTATTTTCCCTTAATTCAAAGTATATGTCATTTAATATATTAAAGGTGTTCATTTCCGTTGAAGGTGCATGTCCAAATAACTCCATTGAATATTCCTCGTACATAAAATTGAATAATTCTTCTTTGTTATTGAATGAGAAGTGTTTCATTAAATCTAAAGAGTTTACCTCAGATAGGACCCTATATTCAAAATTTGTAACTTGAGATTCAATAGGTTCAGTATTTCCTGACGAATCAATCTCATAGGTTTGTCCCATATATTGATCTTCATCAGACTCTATTAAATATTTTTCATAAAGTTGCGTAAATTTACCAATAGTATCTCTAAGTACCCCATTAATATCAATCCCGATCCTCTTCATACCTTTTTAGTATTTTTGTTATTATAGGATTTCTAACCCCATCTTTATCACCAAACTCAAAGATACCAATACCCCCGATTCCATCGAATTTGGTTATCGCATCATACAACCCCGAATGTTTTTTGTCTTTGTATCTATCCGTTTGTTCAATATCTCCTGAAATAAAGAATTTACTATTACTTCCAATTCTTGTTAATAATAATTTCATTTGTTTTGGTGTGGCGTTTTGAGCTTCCTCAAAAATTAAAATAGAATTATCAATTGTCATTCCTCTAATATATGCCAAAGCAAAAACCTCTACCACCTCGGCCTCTTTTAATTTTTCTCTTGCTTCTTTACCGATAATTTTATTTAACAAATAGTAAGAAGGAAAGATATAAGGGTCTAATTTTTCTTCTAAATTTCCTGGAAGTGCCCCTAATTTTTCTTCAGCCTCAACAGCGGGTCTTACAATAATAATTTTATCATATCCATTGTCTTCATCAAGAAGTAAATCCACAGCGGTTTTCATTGCTATGTAACTCTTACCAACACCGGCAGGTCCCGAACAAATTGTAATTTGGTTGTTAAGTAATGTTTCATAATAAACTTTTTGGTTTTCTGTGAGAAATTTACTTTTTGGTCTTTTTTTAACTACTTGGGAGATAATATCTCTTTTGTGATTTGGGGAATCTACAGACTCCTCTGTTGTGTTAATTTTTCTTCTTTGTGACATATTTTAACCCCATTTTAGGTATTTATTATTGAACAGTTGAAAGTCAAATGTTCTGTATTTTGGTTTGTGTTTATGTAAAAGGTACGGAAAAGATATTTGGTCTTGTATTGACCAATAACAGTTATGAAAAAACCAATCGGTCATCAAATTATTATCTCTGTTTTTTATTAAATTTTTTGAATAAACAAAAAATCCCATGGAATAGAAACCATAATCAACAAAGTTTGGGTCTTTAAGATAAAACTGATATTGTTCTTTTGTTCTTTCACCTTCATATCTGTCAATTAAATATGTGTTGTTTGATCTATACATTTCATTTTCTAAATACTCAAGTTCAGATTTGATGTTTTTTCTTTGTGGGTGTTTAAAGATTTGTATATCAAAATCCCCCAACGAATCTACAACATCTTCAACAAGGTTGTTACTGACTATTTTAAATTTAGAATCGAACCAAATATAATAATCTGCAGGATTTTCAATCCAATCTAACATTTTTGGTATTTTAGCCCTTGTTCTTGGATGTAAAGATAGTGATCTTGATTCAGTATTTTGATCTGTGTAACACATGTACTCAACCTCATACTTTTTTGTGATTTGGTAAGGAAGTTGATAATTAAAATTATTGATATGATTACCAAAATCTGCAGTTACAACACGAACTTTTGGTTTTATCATAATAAATTAAGATTCATTATTTTTAATCCAATAAACACCACAAACATCAATTTGATTTATTGGATCGTTAATATTTTTTTCTGTTCTATAATCGTGAGTACAAATTCTTGCACCACCAAGACAATAGTCGTCAATTATACACACCCCTTTATCGGATAGTTTATCATAACAAGAATGAAAAACATCATGAGTCGACTCGTACATGTCACCATCCATTCTTAAAATAGACAATTTGCCAATCTGATTATTATTTGGTAGAGTATCACTAAAGAATCCCTCCACAAAAATTACATTTTCATCTAAACAATTCATTGATTCAAAATTTGATTTTACCTCATCGAGTGATATTGCAAGTTCGGTATACGTGTGATGAATATCTCCTCGATCCATAGGGTATTTGTCACTTGGTTTTGGCAGTCCTTGGAAAGAATCACAAACAAACACTCTCTTTTTCAAATTATAAATGTCTGAATATAGTTTCATAAAAATTGTTGCTCCCCCTTTCCAAACACCTGTTTCAATAAAATCACCCTCAATATTGTTTTTTCTAACGTAATCTAACATGTCATGAAGATTGTTCATTCTTTTCAAACCAATCATAGTCATGGCGTCTGTGGGCCAATCTAAACCTTCAAGTCTTGCGGGGTCCATTTCTTGTGAAATTATCGAATCCACTTCCTTTTCAGATGGGTACTGATTCTTGTCTTTCCAATTTTGGATAAAGTCCGTGTTTGAAACTCTACCGATCAAAATGTATTTGATAAATTCTATTTTTTTTCTATTGTTCATCAATCTTATCGTTTCTTTTTAAGATAGTTAGTCCATTATTATTTGTAAATCTTTTTTCTATGACCCATTGACCATCATCTAATAACTCTTGTATTGCTGGCCAAATACCAATTTTTTCTGTTGATAAAGGTCTAACGTCTTTGTATAGTTCACCCCAACTTGGTTCATCGGTAAATTCATAACTTTCAGTGTCATGAAAAATTAAATATTTTTTTACTTTATCTGAATGTAATGATAATTCTTCTTTTAGTTGTCCATACTTATGCCAAGTATCAATAAATAATAAATCAGTCTCTTCGATCTCAACCTCTAAAACATTTTTTTTATTGAACTTGAAATTTACGTTTTCCTTAATTGATAGATTTATTGCGTTTAAAATATTTTCTGACATATTAATGTCATAGCTAACAAACTTTTTTGGGTTTGCATGTAAAAATGCAAAAGTTGAACATCCCCATCTAGCACCCATTTCAGTAACGTGATCACATAGTTTTGCATACTCTACTAACGTATCAATATGTTCATTTATATCACCAGGAGTTAATTTGAAATTATTATAATAGTGTTCTATTGTTATCATTTTTTTTGTGTATACCATTTATTTTTAAAATCATTAATCATACCATCAGTCATCTGAAACTTTTTACCTGGCTCTATAAGATTATGACTTTTACTTAAAAGATGAGTAACTTTAGAGTTGGTAATTAGGGCGTGTTTTAATTTGTATTTTTGTAAAGTCAGTGCGTAGTCGTTATCTTGGTACCAAAATTTAAATTTTTCATCGAACCCATTCATTCTTTTTAATATATCCCTTTTAACAAAGATTGACCATCCGGCAATTTCATATGAAGTTCTATGACCATAGTATATTGGTGTTGTTTTTTTGAATAACTTGTGTCTGTGCCAATCATCATCCATAGGTGACATTGAAAATAATTCAGGATCTTGTTCATGAGCTTTTAACATTTCTTCTAAAAAACCTTTATGGTATATTGTATCATTGTTGGAAATTAACACCCAATCGTTGGTAGAATGTTCTAAACCAATGTTTAAATATTTGTTGTAGTTAAATTCTTCTTGTGGTTGTATAACTTTACAAGTCTCACACCCTTCATAAACAAATTCTTTTTCTTTGTTGGTTTCTATCAAATAGATTTGGAATTTATGTTCAGTCGAACTTTCATAAATACTTTTCATACAATTGAGATTCATTTTCTCAAATGATGGGTCTTTAGCGTAACTTAATATTATAACATCTACTACCATTTTATCTTAAAGCATATAATTTTGAGATTATTTGTTGGGCACTTTTAGGTTCCATTAAAGGTATATCAGTTGGTACATACCCGTGTTTTTTCTTATACCATAAAGTTCCTTTTTTATAGTTTTCACTCCATTCAGGGGTTCTTGAAATTGTTGAGTTTTCAATTGAGTTTGGTATATCCGTTAAATACTCCCAGCTTTTAGGAATGTCAGCAAAGTACCAAAAAGGAGGATGAAAATTATGTTTTACCGCCTGATATGTATGGTCAACATGTTCCCAAGCGTTTTTAAATGCAGGATCGAATAAACCAATTTTTTCAATTACAGATCTGTGATAGTATGAAAAAGCCCCAACACAGTTAGGGTAAAAAACCATTTCAATACCATCTGGATATGGAATAATCATTCTTGGATTAGGATCTCCGTCAGTATCTTTTCTTTCCGAAAGAGTTCTAAAGCCAGTTGACCCTTTCTTGTTTGCGGGACCGTGAAGCGCAAAATTTAAATGTTTAATTCCTGACAATGCTGAATGTCTGATATATTCTTTGAATACGTTTTCGTCTTGAATTAATATATCGTCTTCCATTATAAAAATGTGTTCACACCCTTGTTCCATCAAATATTTAATTGCCGTACTTTTTGCGGCCCCAACACATTGGTTTTTTTCGTGTTGGATAATTTTTGCATGTTCGGGGTAACAGTTTTCAGGGTAAGGAGTCCCATCGTTAACAATTACAAAGTTTTTAATCCACTTTGGAACCGTAAATGCACTTTTAACTATTCTATGTGGAGAGTTATATGTCACAAGACCTAAACCAACTTTGTCAATATCCATAAAAGTTTTTTCCTCTATGGTTTTGTTCGTTGATAATCTTATCGGAAGGTCTTTATCATATTTCTTTTCAAAAAAAGTTTTATTATTTTCCCACTGATCATTGGTCATACCTATTGATTTGTGAGTGACTCTAACCATTGTTGTTACACCTAATTTAACTCCCTCTAAGTAATTTGAAAAACAGAAAGGTATTTCATAAAAGTGAAATCCTTTGAATTCTTCGTCAAAAGTTTTTTTGATTTTAGATTTATCAACAACAAAAAACAAACCGTCTAATACAACCACTTCCTTTATTTTGTTTCCTTGATCGGGTGAATAAGTGTTGGTCCATTTTTTTCCTTCATGTTTGTGAGATACTATTCCTGTCATGGATTCACGCAAAGTCCACCATCTACCATCAATCATATCGGTAGTTCCTGCGATTCCCAAAATACCATATTCTTCATTTCTTTTAAATAATTTGATAATTTTATCCCCCCAATTTTTTGTATCATACTCAATGTCATCATGACAAAAAACTACAAGATTATTTTCCGACTCATTTAGTATTTCATTATAAACTTGAGCCAAAGACTTTTCACCGTTATTAATTTTTTCTATTATTTGAACTTTTTTAATCCCACAAGATTTTCTTAAATGTTCTAAAAATTCAGGATTAGTCTTTCTTGTCGAGAATCCTATTGTTATCATTGTTTAATTCTTTTAGTTTATCCTCAAGAGTTATTAATTTTTCTTCCATGTATTTGTTCCACCAACCATCACTACAACCAGACATAATTAACTCAACTCGAGTTCTATTAATTTCTTCTTTTATTTTTTCTATTTCTGTCATACACCTGTAGAACCGAAACCATTTTCATTTCTGTCTTTAGATAGAATGTTCTCTATCTCAACAAACTTGATCCATTTACCACTAACTACAGGACACAACACTGCTTGTGCAATTTTTTGTCCTTTTTCTATTTTGATTTTTTGATCAGTGGTGTTGAAAAGAATTACTTGAATTTCTCCCGTATATCCTTCATCCACAGTTCCTGGAGAATTCAAAACAAACAATCCTTGTTTTGAAGCCAATCCACTTTTTGATCTAATTTGAACTTCGTATCCTTCAGGTATGTCCAAATGGATTCCTGTTGGTATTAGTTTACGGTCAGAAGCATGAATCCATACATCTTCTGTTGAACATAAATCAAATCCAGAGTCTGACGTGTAAGCGTATTTTGGGTTGACCGCATCAGGATGCGACTTAGAAAATTTAAATTCCAAAGTATCTTGGAAATCATCCATATCTTTTTCTAATCCAAAAATATCAAACCCAAAATAATCATTCAGTTGATCAAGGTCCAAATTCTCAGCATCTTCAATTTGTAAACTTTCAAACAGATCGTCCAAGTCATCTTTTTCTAAATTTTGTTCACTCATTATTTTAAACTTTTTAATTTCATTATTGCGTCAACTAAAACGTCAACATCTTTTTCACAGTATTCGGCAATTTCTTTAAGACGATTATGACTCCAATAAGTCTCATGTACCAAACTACCGTTGATTGGTCCGTCTTTTGGTGTTGGTATGTCTAAACATGCACACATTAAATCTAAAGAACCGATCGCAGTGTAAGCTCCATATTGCCAAATTTCTTTTGTGTCAATGGCCTTAACTTCCCAAGGTTTAGTATCGTATGACGGGAGTATTTTAGCCGGCATGATCCCATTTACAATCATACGTTTTGCTAACATGGGGATGTCAAAGTTTTTTAAATTGTGACCACACATGTAGAAATCTAATTTGTGACAACGGTTTAAAAGGTCTCTTACATCAATTAGTAGTTTATATTCATCATCACTTGAAAAAGTTTGTTTTTTAACTTCTCCACTATCTAAAACGAACGCCATCGATACACAAACTATCTTTGCAAACTCTGGAACTAACGCTGCCCGTTTCCTAAAAACAATGTCCATATGTTCTTCTGTCGATCTATCAGTTGCCAATTCTTTGTCTTCAGGAAATCTTTTCAAAAACCAATCAAAATATTTGTCGAATTGGTCTGCAACTCTTGGGTTAGATTTTATACACTGTTGATAGTCAGGACAACCACCAACGGTTTCAATGTCTAAAAATAAAATTTTTGTTAAAGGAATATTGACCATAATTATTTAATTAAAGATTTGTAAAATTCAGCTCTGTTTTGTGATACTCTGTTTAGGTCATAGGTATCTTTTACCGTTTCGTATAATTTCTCACCAAGATCGGTAATCATATTTGGATTTTCGACTAATTTTTTAATGCTTTTAGCCCAATCACTATGATTTCTAAAATCTTCTACTAATAACGCATTACCGTCAACGAATTTTCCTTCTCGCATTGCATGTTTTAGGTCAATGGTATAAGGACCTACGTTTGATGCGATTATCGTTTTTTTATAGAAACCCGCCTCGATTATTTTTAGTTGAGATTTTAACCTATTAAATACGTGGTTTTTTATGGGCGCTAATGAAATATCAAACTTAGCGTAATTTCTAGCGTAAGACTCCACAGGTTTAGTCCAAACCCTGACGTAGTTTTCATTTTCAATTGCGGGAAAATCTCCATCAACAAACTTATCTAAATATTCTTTATACTCTTTGGTGATTATTTTGTAGTTGTCTGTAAAAATCTTTTCATATTGTGACCAAACAGTTTCTTCAGGTTTAATTGGTCTTTGTTTTTTTTCTCCTGTTTGTTGGTTTATTTCAGTAACCACACCTCTTGTATCAAAACCACACAAGTAATATTGAAGTTTGTTTTGAAGAGGACTTAGTTTACCCACCATCGTATCTAACAACTTTAAATCGTGTAAGTGGGATGATCCACCTAGCCAACCAACTCTAATTTTTTCTGAGGGTAATGTTGGTTCATTAAATTGAGGTTCTTTAGGATCTATTGCGTTTGGAAAAACAACTACGTTTTTATTGAACTTTCTAATTTCATGAGCAAAAAGACTTGTCGTTGTTGTTACATAATGACAAGCTTTGAGATTTGCTATAATTTTTTGATTCATTTTAGTAGAAACAATTAATTGATGAATTGGGTGCTCTTTAGTTGGTAACCAATAGTCGTCAATATCCCCAATAACTATAACCCCTATTTTTTTTAATTTTTCAATCAACGCCAAACATTGATCAAAGTCTTGACCAATTGACCTATGAAAATGAACAATATCATATTGTTTCCAATAATTTTCATCTTCCATTTTTGGTTCGTAATCAATATCAATTTGAAAATCTTGAGGAAAATTATTTTGTAAATTAACGTGGGGATCTACCGATCTGTATCTACCAACACCTGCCCTATCTGATGGTAAGACTAAAATTTTGATTTTTTTCATTATGATTAAACAAGTTTACAAGAAATATAAACCTATTTATTGATAATATCAACAAAAAACCCACCTCAAGGGTGGGTTATAATTATTTAGTTACCTTTTTAATTTTGGTGACTTTACCCTCGAATATATGATCTCCGACTCTGAATTTAAAAATGTCGTTAGATTTAGTTTCTGACTCAATTAGTAAACCATTTTCATGTAAAACATCTTCAATTACTTCCCTAATTATCTCTTTTAGACTTTCGTTATTGTTTGTAGATTCTTGAACCAAATTTTTTATTTTAGGAATATCAGAAACTTGTTTTCCACTGGCGTCAACACTCATTAATCTAGCGGCTTTATCAACCAATTCGTTAGATAATGTTGGCCCATTCATACCCATATTAGGTTTTTCTATTGGGTGTTCCATCATTAATTTTTTAATCTCATCGGGTAACTTAGAGTTTGCTATTTTATCCGCTGTGATTGTGGCGTTTTGTTGTTGAGGTCTCGATTGGATTTGTTGTTCTTGTAAAATATCGTTCGGTAAATTATATTTTGCATTTACAGGTTGGTAGTCCTCTAACATTGGGGTGTTGAATGATGTCTGAGGTGTTTTACCTCGTTCCATCTGATCATGTCTTTCCATAATTTTTTTGGAAACCATTAATCTTTGTATTAAATCATTTTCTGTATTCATCTTACGTATTTGTTACATTATCAAAATTGGCATTTACTACAACTCTTGCCATACTTCTATCTCCGTTAGGATTGTAATTTGGTCTGACCTCATCAAATGTTTCGGCCGTTGGTTGTAGATATGTTATTTTATCTAACCTGAACAACCTCCAACCAGGTAAAGGTTTTTCTCCTAAGTATGCCGTGTGTGATGCACCTTCATAGTCCCAAGCCCTTAGTACAGGATTTTCTCTTTTACTATAACCAAAACACACAGGTTCTATAGTTCTTAATCCTTTACCTCCAGGTTCGTCCCCATCATAATAAATTACAATTTTTTTTTTATTTCTTATCGCATCAACAACACTGTTGACAGATGCTACCTCAACGATAAGACTTCTAAAAGTATTGTAAAGTTTCATTATGCGGATGGCGTTGTGTAAGGTTTGTTGGGTTGGTACTCATTCAATTTTATTTCATTAATTCTTTCTGAGAAATCAACTTTTGACCCACCGTTTGCGGTATCCAAAAAGATTCCCGTACCCTTACCAAATTCATCACCGTCAGAAATTGCATCCTTATTAACGGCACTATATTGATTAGTGGTTAGATAATCATTTTTTACTGTAAGTCTTTTTCTTTCGATATCGGCAATTGCAGTCAAATCATTAGCGGGTTGACTAAAATCTAATCTTTCTACTTCAGGCATTTTAAATTATTTTTTTCATTATTTGGTTTATCCTTTCGAGGTCTTCAGTAATTTTAACGTCTTGTACAAATGTGCTGTGTTCTTTTGACGGTCTATTCATATCCGCTAACCAACCCATTTTATCTGCTAAATCCTGTTTCACATCGTCTGGCATATATTCTTTATTAACACTTTTTTTGAAGTTGTCCCCTTTTCTCATTAAATCCAATGTAGAGTCAACCCATTTTCTAACATAATCCGCACCATTCAAAATATAAGGAGCGTCTTTACCATCTCCTTGATAATTATCGAACCAATTTTTCATCCTCCCAAGTTGTTGATAGGTTACATAACCCGAATTCCTTAACTCCTCATTTCTTTTATGACCCTCAACAGAAGGATCTGAGTTTGGAACCGTATCAAAACAAGACTGTAGGTATTCAGTTACTTCTTTTGGTAGCTCGATTGTTTTATTATAAAGGTCTTTATTCACTTTTATTTATTTTTTTTAAAAGATCATTTAATTCCAAACCTTGTTTGTCTGCTAACTTTTTAATTGATTGTAAATTTCTAATTAATAATTTTTCCATAACGTCGGTAGATTCATTGTCTTTTTTTGAAATAACGTCGGTGTTTTTATTTTTTTTACCTAAAATAATTTCATCAATCATTTTTTGCATTTTTCCTTTCTCTAATTCTGACAATCTTCTTTTTGACACGCAATTTTTACAATGACCATTATTTTTGTAGTTTCGAAGTTGTTTATCGTACTCGGGATCGAATCCCATAACCTCTAATCTTTCATGTCTTTCAAAAGGATCCTCAACACCCATATCTTTTAGTATTTGGGATGCTTCCTTGTAACTTTTTGCGTCTTTTGTTTCTTCGTAACCAAATGCCTCTGATTGATCAACCTCATCAATTAAATTATCTCTTTCATCTTCAGATTCTCCGTAATATACTCGAATGAATGGGAATTGATTGGCTCTTGTCATGTGAACCGTTTGGTCAGTTGTACTTTTTGCGATCTGCCTTTGATTTAACATCGGTATGTTAGATTTCATAAATGATCCATCAGCACCCACAAACTCTTGTATCTCACCCTCTTTTTTTTCGGTTTTTTTAATTGGTTTTCTTTTTTTGAACCAATTTAATATTTTTTTTATTTGTTCTTTTGTGAACTTATATCCTTTGGTAAAAAGATTTTTTATAAATTTTTTAACCTTTGTTAAACTTTCTTTAAGAAGTACAACTTCTTCATCACTTTTTCTTGATTCGTTTAATGTCTCTGAAACAGAAAAATACACGCTAAATGTATTACCTCTATCCTTCAAATAAAAATAATATGGCTTGTTGAAATATTCTTTCCCGAATTCTATCATGTCAGTTTTTTATAAATAAATACTTTGATGTATGGTATTTATATTTAAAAAGATGGCGTATCAAAATATAAATCAATATAACTACCCCAAATTAAAATTACAACTTGTTTATGATGGACAAGACATGTCGCTTGCATCAGACGAAAAAAATTTTAATGAGGAAGTTGTTTTTTCGCCTTATTTGATTGCACAAACATACGGTAAAAAATTACCTGTATATTTTGATATTGATAACCCATTAACATGGATTCCAAAAGAACTTACCTATAAAAATTACGATCAAACAAATATTTTTGTTTCTCAAAATTATTACGAACCTGATGGTTTAGATTTAGATTGTTTTAAAGTTGATACCGCCTGTGATATTGGTTTGACAGGAATTGACAATGGTCTTGTTAACCAAATGACAGGAAAAACCATAACTTTTACAAACGGACTCTTTAATGATTTTCTAAAATTTCAAAGATTATATTTTGACAGACGTTTAAAAATGTTCCAAGTTACTGGATATACTGGAACTTACAACAGATTTTCTGCCATAACTCAACAAACTTTATATGAGGTTGTATCAAAAGACAACATTGCGGTTGGAAAATACCATGAATTATATGGTGGGTTTTATCAAGGATTTCACAAACTTTTTGGATATGATTATGACATTTTACCGAATCGTGTAAACAAAGGTTGGACTGTAGAAATGTTATTAAAACCAAGGTTGTTTGAAGAATATCAACCTGGACCTGGTGAGACCACTTTGAACGAGATCTATCCTCGAAATAAAAATATGTTTTTTTATTGGGGAACAAGAGCTGAAAATAAATTTTATCACCACGCTAATGGTAGTCCTTGGAATTATAGCGGGTACACAAGAGTAACTAGTCCATTGTATAATTGTATTGAGACATGTGCTTGTTGTAATACAGGAGTTACTAATAGTAGATGTATTTACGTTTACCCACCAAGATCTCAAAACAATCAACATGACCCACATGTTAATTATGGTTGTAATGTTTGTAATGGAAACCCAACACCACAATGTGGTTGTAGTTGTGGTCAGTTACCTTGTTTAGAATGTGGTTGGGAATGCCAAACCCATACTTGCGCACCTGCGTCACCAACACCAACACCAACCCCAACACCGACGACAGTACCGGTTTCTTGCGAGAATTGTGAAAATCAAATAAATTTACCATTACCAGGTAACAGTATTTCTTATGTTAGCGGGATCACAATTTCGGCTTCAGGAAGTGGAGACATTACTACAAACGGACTACCAACAGGTTTCATTGATGATTGTGGTTTTATAAATTTACAAAACTCAATAGCTTTAGGTCAAAATGTTCCGTTCGGATCCCCTTATACATACACTTTGACTTTTAGTCAACCTGTTAATAATATTTCAATTGTTTTACTTGGATATAACATTGCTTTTGGTCCAAGTCCTACTGAATATTTCGTAATTACAACCAATACAGGTAATAATACACCTGAAATCACATTATGTTCTGGATGTTGCGCTTCAATATCAGGTAATGTTATAACCGCTAGTAATGTTAATGGTGATTGTGTTCCTGAGACTAATAGCGGTGCGGGACAATTCAACATAAGAAATTCACAACCTTTTACATCATTAACTATATCAGGAAATGGAGGATCTTCAGGTTCTTTAATCACAATTTGTGACCATACTCCACTTGAAATTAATAACGCTATAATAACTCAAGATGGTTATTACTTAATAGTTGGCGATAATCAATATCTATCTTTCAGTGGATCAAATACAATTGTACCTGAAAATTTATCTGAAAATTTTTATAATGACAATTGGACTGAAGAGGTATATGTGGTCGATAAACTTGATTTCCCAAACCCAAGCCCAACGCCAACACCTACGCCAACTTTACCTCCCTATGAGTTTGTTTGTCCACCTGATAAACCAAGTCCAACATGTAGTCCTCAAGCGAATATATGTAATAGTTGTGGTTTCCCTATTGATGATTGTGACGGTGGAACATGTAGTTCATGTGGTTGTGGATGTAATCAACCAAAACCAAACCCTTGGTCTTCGGTTGAGGATACTTGCGAAAAAGATCCAAAATACGATACCATATCTAATAATCTTGCGTTCAAATTAGGTGGAGACCCTAAAAACCCAACAATTTGTGTAAGAGTACTTAAAATAACAGGGGCATGTGAGGTGTCAGGAACTTGTGTCACTGGAGTGACTTATGAGACAGGTTGTACTATTACTGAAATTTGTACTCCACCTATCTACCCATACTGTTTGGAAGTGAATCCTGCATGGTTAGAACTTGAACATTGGTTCCAAATAGATGCCGTTTGGGAGAGGTATACCTATATTGAATCTTGCGATTTATTTTGGTATGGTGGTTTAGGTGTATTGACAAGAGAAGAATATCTTCAGTCTTTGGCAAACAACGCACCTTCTTTGATTGCACCTCCATATACAAATGATAGAGCGGTTGCAGAAAAAATTACATTGATTCAAATGAATAACTTGTGGTTAGAACAAGAAAAATTCAGAAGAGGTCGATTAAAAATTTATGTCAACGGTAGAAAATTCTTCACAATAGAAAATTTTGAAGAAATGATTCCAAGGGCTTTAAGTACGGATAAGGAAAGACAACTTGGTGTACCATTTAACATGTCTTGGGGTGGAGGAACACAAGGATTACACGAGAACCTTACATTCTCTGCTTGTACGGATCTGTTAGGAAACTATATTCAAGATCCTGAATGTTTCCCAACAAACATTTTAGACCAATCTTCTTTGTCTGGTATGACTACAAATATTTTATTGGAAGAAAATTTTGGTGGTACTTTTGACGGAGGTATTTCTCAGTTTAGATTTTATGTAGAACCTTTAGGTGCTGATGAGGTAAAACACAATTTCAAGTTATTGAAGGATAAATTTTTGATGTTTGATCCTGATTGTCCTGTTTGTGATACAGAGTTCTGTGAACCAAATGACTTTACTAGTATTGTTATACCTGTTTCGCCAACACCAACACCAACAACAACTCCAGCTCCTTCAGTAACACCAACACCAACACCTACTATGACCGTGACACCTACGGTCACACCAAGCCCTATTCCTGGTTTAACACCAACGCCAACACCTACAATTACAGTAACTGCAACAATTACACCTACACCAACACCTTCCGCGGCGGCAGCAAAAACATCATATCTATTCATAGAGCCTGTAACAGGAGCAACAAATATTGGTCAATGGATGTTCGACGGAGGAAGAGACTTCTTTGGATTTACAAATTATAGTCAACCTACTCAAAATGTACCATTATTTAATTTAGATATGAACAGATATGTTGACTTTACAGGATGGACTTCAGGTTTATTCCCAACAATAATAACTCAAAATGTTCCTATTTCATCTGGAGGGTTAGATTCTTTTGGGAACTCAATAGTTGCATTTAACTTCACAACAACCGAAGTTCTTGAAAATACGGTACCTGTTGATGCTTGGTATACTTGGATTATACCAGTGGCGGCTACTAATTTTGAAAGGCAAATAATAATTGATCTAAATGACAATGGAAATCCTAATCTTTTAACTGCCGTTCACACAGAAGATACAATAAATTATTATACGTTTACGTATACAGGAACGACACTTCCGACCGCAACTTACCGTGTTTATACAACTTACCCAAGTCCGATATTTAAAATATTGAACAACAAAACTATTTATTTTAGAGGAAACGAAGTAGAACCGTAATGTCAGGATTATATCAAAACCCAATCACACCTATATCAGTATTAGGACCAAGTTCGGTACCTAGAATAAAACCTTTTGGCACCAATTTTAGCGTTGTAGGGGTTGGTGGATACATGGAGGTTTACAATTTAAGTGATCTTTATTTTACCGTTCCACTGTCAACAACAGGAAGTATAGAAAACAGCGGAAATACTATTCCAATACAATTTTCAAAAGGTACAGGTTCTTCATTTTCTCCTGATGTATTAACATTAAACTCCGATAATATTTCTTCCGGTAGAAGGCGATTGGGTATGTTGGTGTACGTTTATGAAACAGATACATTTTATCAATATCATATAAACAATTATCAAACTTTATGGTCAAATGCTACGGGATCCACAGGTCTTGGTGGACCAACTGTTGTAATATCAAATTTTGGCACCACAATAAAATCAAATTCACCAAGTGGAATTCAATTTATAAATCAATGGTTATCTAACAAAATTGAGGGTATAAGTGGTGAAACCGCATCAACTGCTGTTTGGAGGCTTTTTGGTGTGTCGGGAGCAACGGGTACAAGTGGTACTTCAGGTACTAATGGGTCGAGCGGAACTTCAGGTACTAATGGAACAAGTGGTACTTCAGGCACAAACGGAACTTCAGGTACTAACGGCACAAACGGAACTTCAGGTATAGATGGATTTAGCGGAACTTCAGGAACTAATGGTACTTCAGGAACCAACGGAACTTCAGGTATAGATGGATTTAGCGGAACTTCAGGAACTAATGGTACTTCAGGAACCAACGGAACTTCAGGTACTAACGGTACAAATGGATCATCGGGTACTAATGGAGCTAGCGGTACAAACGGAACTTCGGGTATTAACGGCACAAACGGAACTTCGGGTACTAACGGAACTTCAGGTACTAATGGAACTTCAGGTATAGATGGATTTAGCGGAACTTCAGGAACTAACGGAACTTCGGGTATAAATGGGACATCAGGAACTAACGGAACAAATGGTACTAGCGGTACGAATGGAACCTCGGGAACTAACGGTACATCAGGAACTAACGGAACAAATGGTTCTAGCGGTATAAATGGCACAAATGGTTCAAGTGGAACTAGCGGAACAAATGGTACGAGCGGGACCAACGGTACATCAGGAACCAACGGAACTAGCGGTACTAGCGGTACAAATGGAACTTCAGGGACTAATGGTACTAACGGAACTTCAGGAACAAATGGAACTTCAGGTACAAATGGAACCTCAGGAACGAACGGTACAAGTGGTACTAGCGGCACCAACGGTACATCAGGAACCAATGGTACTAGTGGAACTAACGGTACATCAGGTACAAACGGAACTTCAGGAACCAATGGTACAAGCGGAACCAATGGTACAAACGGTACCTCAGGAACTAATGGGACTAATGGAACGAATGGTACATCAGGCACAAATGGTACTAGCGGAACTAACGGTACAAGTGGAACGAGCGGGTCATCAGGGACAAATGGTACTAGTGGAACTAACGGTACAAATGGAACCAGCGGAATAAATGGTACTAACGGGACAAGCGGTACCAACGGTACTAACGGAACGTCGGGAACAAATGGTACTAACGGTACTTCAGGTACTAACGGGACAAGCGGTACCAACGGTACTAACGGAACGTCAGGAACAAATGGTACTAACGGTACTTCAGGTACTAATGGAACAAGTGGTACGAATGGAACAAGTGGAAGTTCAGGGACTAACGGGACTAGCGGTACGAATGGAACTTCCGGATCAAGTGGTACAAACGGAACAAGTGGAAGTTCAGGGACTAACGGGACTAGCGGTACGAATGGAACATCGGGAACAAGTGGATCTTCAGGTACTAATGGTACAAGTGGAACTAATGGAACATCAGGTACAAATGGTACTAGTGGAACAAATGGTACGAATGGAACTAGCGGTACTAATGGAACTTCAGGAACAAATGGAACTAACGGGACTAGTGGAACTAACGGTACTTCAGGAACAAATGGTACTAACGGAACTTCAGGATCAAGTGGAACCAATGGTACCAGTGGAACTAATGGTACTAGTGGGGCAAACGGAACTTCAGGAACAAATGGTACAAATGGCACTTCGGGAACAAATGGGACTTCAGGTACAAATGGTACTTCGGGAACCAATGGAACCAATGGGACTTCAGGTACAAATGGAACCAACGGCACAAGCGGCACCAATGGGACTTCAGGAACAAACGGTACTAGTGGAACGAACGGAACTAATGGTACCTCAGGTACTAATGGAACTTCAGGAACCAATGGTACGAATGGAACAAGTGGAACTAACGGTACGTCAGGTACAAATGGGACTTCAGGGACTAACGGAACTAATGGAACTTCAGGAACCAATGGTACGAATGGAACAAGTGGAACCAACGGGACTTCAGGAACCAACGGAACAAGTGGTACGAATGGTACTTCAGGTACAAACGGAACATCAGGTTCTAGTGGAACAAATGGTACAAGCGGTTCATCAGGAACTAACGGTACTAGCGGTACAAACGGGACTAGCGGAAGTTCAGGATCTTCGGGTACAAATGGTACATCAGGATCAAGTGGAATTAGCGGTTCTTCAGGAACTAACGGAACAAATGGAACATCAGGTTCAAGTGGTACGAATGGTACTAGCGGTACAAACGGAACAAGTGGATCTTCAGGAACAAATGGAACTAGCGGAACTAATGGGACATCGGGTTCATCAGGAACTAATGGTACATCAGGAACTAACGGAACTTCAGGTACAAACGGTACGAGCGGTTCGTCAGGGTCAAGTGGAATAAATGGAACTTCAGGCACAAACGGTACCTCAGGATCAAGTGGAACTAACGGTACTAGCGGTACTAATGGTACAAGCGGTTCTTCAGGAACTAATGGTACTAGTGGTACAAACGGTACAAGTGGGTCTTCAGGTACAAATGGCACATCAGGTACTAACGGAACATCGGGAACGAACGGTACAAATGGAACGTCAGGAACTAATGGTACATCAGGTACTAACGGAACAAACGGCTCAAGCGGAACTGATGGAACATCTGGTACAAACGGAACTTCGGGAACAAACGGTACATCAGGAACTAATGGAACCAACGGTACATCGGGTACAAACGGAA
>Ga0194123_10000730_pt1 | contig 58208 bp, 69 predicted proteins | sample TA2MahsurfametaG_5_FD_155479 | JGI IMG/M metagenome (GOLD analysis project Ga0194123, IMG submission 155479) | Freshwater microbial communities from Lake Tanganyika, Tanzania - TA2015023 Mahale A surface | ecosystem: Environmental > Aquatic > Freshwater > Lake | place: Tanzania: Lake Tanganyika... | reverse complement strand
TCACCCCACCCCGCGTGGCGCTACCGAGACAGTAAGGACAGGACATGAGTAAATATCCGGGGCGCGTGATAACAGACCTAGCACCAGCGGGGTATTCCGTCTTCTTTGATGGGACGGGGGATTATTTGACGGTAGCTAACAACGCCGCACTAGAATTAAGTGCTTCTAATTTTACAATCGAGTGTTGGGTGTATCCAACCAGTAATAGTGGTACTAGAGAGTTAATCACAAAAAGAAGCTCTGCTGCAAATTATGGTGGATATTCTCTTTTTATTGACGCCGCAAACAACTGCGGGTTCCTTGCGGATGATAATACTTCACCTCCTTTTGCTGTATTAATGTCTGGAAATTCTGTAACACTAAATCAATGGACGCATTTGGCTGTTACAAGAAGCGGCTCTACATGGACTCTCTGGAGAAATGGAGTGTCTGCTGGAACTGCAACATCTTCAATAACTATTAATGAGGCAGCTACAAGTGTTGGTGTTGGGGCCACCGCAAATGGAGATCATACGTTTCCGGGATACATAGCCAATGCTCGCATCGTCAAAGGCACCGCCCTCTACACCGCTGCGTTTACCCCACCAACCCAACTACTAAACATCACCAATACATCACTGCTGACCTGCAACTCGCCAGCCATCGTAGACCAGAGCAGCAACGCTTTCGCAATAACAACGAACGGCAACGCGGCGGCGTCTACCTTTACACCATTCACTGCATACGTCCCATATAACCCCGCCCTCGGTGCATCAACTCCCGGCGTATGGACAGTAGATGAAGCGATGCAAGCGCGGCAAACGCGCCAGTGGAACATGTACGACCCGTACTTTAACTTAACGACCTTGCTCCTGCACGGCAACGGCACGAACGGGGCGCAGAACAATACTTTTTTAGACTCGTCTAGTAATGCGTTCACCATCACCCGCAACGGCAACACGACGCAGGGTACGTTCTCGCCGTTTAGTCAGACGGGATGGAGTAACTTCTTTGATGGAACGGGGGATTACTTGAGTGCGGCAGCTAATGCCGCTTTTCAGTTTGGGACAGGTAATTTTACTATTGAGTTTTGGTATTATCCGACCGTCTTTGGAACCAACACTCAAATAGATATGGGGTATGTAACTCCCGGAGCTTACGTTATTCAAAACGCTGCTGACGGTATACCGTATTTTTATAATAATCCTGCTGGATACATAATTACCGCCTCAACGGGATACGTTCTTAATAAATGGAATCACCTAGCAGTAACACGATCCGGCACTACGGTTAGTATGTTCCTAAACGGAGCACGAGTAGGCACAGCAACAAATTCTTCTAACTTCAATGCAAACTTTGCTTTGGGTATTGGTGGCAGCCCGACACATTCACAACCTAATGAAATAACAGGGTATTTGTCAAACGTACGATTGGTTAAAGGTACTGCTGTCTATGACCCTACGCTTACTGCCCTAACAATACCAACAGCACCGTTTGCGGCAATCTCTGGCACATCAATACTCACCTGCCAGTCCAATCGCTTCGTTGATAACTCGTTAAACGCTTTCGCCATCACCATCAACGGCACCCCCTCCGTCCAAGCCTTCAGCCCGTTCTTACCTACTGATGCATACAGTGCGGCTACTGTAGGTGGTAGTGGGTATTTAGACGGTACAGGAGATTATTTAAGCATCGCTGATAATGCTGCGTTTGATTTATCCAACGGCGATTTCACAATTGAAGCATGGATATATGGTGTTTCTGGCAACAGCACTCAATACGCTACGATTTGCACACAATCAATTCAAAATGGCACTTCTAATACAGCATACTTTTTTTCAACAGGAACAACTGGTTCGACTTTGTATGTAAGTACTGGAGGAAGCTCTTGGTCTAACAACATTGAGTCTTCAAGTGGTGGAATTACCAATGGGCAATGGTTTCATTATGCTTGGCAGCGTCGTAGTAATACACTTGAAATTTACCGTAACGGTGTTTTGCAAACCGTAACATCTGGTAGCTCATCATTCTCTGGAACTGTTTTTAATTCTTCTAGAGATGTATGGCTTGGCGCACAACCCGGTGCTTCAGGTGGTTCAGCAAATGCGTTTAATGGCTATATTTGTAATTTGCGCTTTGTAAAAGGGGCAGCCGTATATACAGGCAACTTTACACCACCAATAGCACCATTATCCACTTCTGGTTCTGCATCATCATCTGCATATTCCAGCACCACCAACGTCAACACCTCCTTCGCATCGTCTGCTTGCTCACTACTTACCAACTTCACCAACGCTGGCATCACAGACGCTACAGCCAAGAACAACTTGGAGACAGTAGGCAACGCGCAGATAAGCACGACGCAGAGTAAGTTTGGTGGTAGCTCGATGTACTTCGATGGTACGGGGGATAACTTACTTACTACGCCAACGCCATTATTAAATTTTGGCGCATCTGATTTTACGATTGAATTCTGGATATATCCGGCAAGCACTAGCGCAGGGAGTGTTTTGTATTCAACAAGTAGTCGTGCAAAAGCAGATGTGTTGGCTCTTGTTTTATCTGGCGGCTCTGTTCTTGTGTATATAACTGCTTCCGGTGGTAGTGTTTGGAGCATTACAAGCGGCTCTAATGCGGGGTCGTTGACAACAAATACTTGGCAACACGTTGCACTAGTTAGGAGTGGTTCGTCTTTCAGAGGCTACGTCAATGGAGTATTAGGGTTTACGGTAACAAGCAGTTCAGCCGTTGCTTCAATGGATGGTTTTAGCATTGGGTCTAACGGTGCGTCAGCGGATTATTTAAACGGCTATCTTGACGACTTACGCATCACTCGCTACGCCCGTTACACCGCAGCTTTCACGCCACAAACTTCACAGTGGCAGGATGAGTAGAATTTAGTATAGTTGTGCTTACAACCATGTACCTCGCTGAGTGCGGGGTTTTGTTTTTTGGGGTTGGGAAATGGAACGAAAAGAAATGCCACTCACAGACCAACAGATTGAACAGATTGCTGAACGAGCCGCAGAGGTGGCATTTCGCAAAATCTACGAAGAGGTCGGCAGATCAGTCGTTAAGAAAATCTTTTGGGTTGTTGGGGCTGGTGCGCTTGGTCTTTTATTTTGGCTGGCCGGAAACGGTCAACTGCCAAAGTAACAGGATGTGCTTGACCCTGTAACAATAGCTGCGGCCTACAAGGCTTGTACGTTATGTATTGATGCAGCAAAAAAAGGAGTTGAGCTTTATAAGCAAATAAAAAGTACCAGTGGTGATGTCAGCGACGTACTGAAAGACCTGCGAGAGCAGTATCACAAAATCACCAGTCCTTCTAAAGAACAAACAAAACAATACAACGAAGAAGTAAGGCGCGTTCAGGAAATAGCCAAGTCTTCACCTGACGACATTCTCGACGACATCTGGACAAATTTAGGTACTTTTATTGACCAGTACGAGGCACTGGCCGCTTTGTATGTACAGAGCGAGGCGGCAGCAAAAGAGGTTTATCGAGGCAACGAGTCTCTAGGCCGCAGAGCGTTAAATCGCATCCGTTTGGAATCCAAATTAAACCAGATGTTAGCGCAAGTGCGCGAGGCCATGATCTATGACACGCCCGCAGAACTGGGGTCGGTGTGGTCACGTTTTGAAAAGGCGTGGTCTGATATTCAAAACGAACAGGCTATTGCTCTTGCAGTTGAAACGAGAAAGATTCAGGCGGCTAAATGGCAACGACGAAGGGCAATAAGTCGGCTCAAGGGTCGGCTAGTGTGGATTGGAGCAGTCGTGTTCGTAATTCTTTGGGCAGTGGGACTAATGTGGCTGATAATCAAAAGCGGGATGCAGAAGATGTCCCTTGGGCTTTAATAACAGTTGTTTTGGTTGTTGTGCTTATGTTTTTTATTGTAATGCCGGTTCTTGCATTTATGTACTACGACATGTATTACGCAACACAAGCGGCAATCCATGAAGTAAAAAAGATGCGAGAACTGCGGCTTGAAATATTAAGGGAGCGGCAGTATGGTAACTGAAGCGCAGCTTAAAAAGTTTTTGCCAAAGAACAAGTACGTTAGTTACTGGTATGCAGCAATCTGTGGGCCGCAAGATGAGTTTGGTGGCAAGTCTTTATTGGATGAATATGAAATAAATACATCTAAAAGAATCGCTGCGTTTTTTGCACAATGCGCTCATGAAAGCGGAAACTTCGTATTCTTATCGGAGAACCTGAACTATAAAGCTGAAAGCTTGCTTCGTACATTTCCAAAATATTTTCCTGACATGACACTAGCAAAGCAATACGAAAAAAGGCCACAGGCTATAGCTAGCAGAGTGTACGCCAACCGCATGGGAAACGGCGACGAAGCCTCACTAGAGGGGTGGATACACCGGGGCAAAGGGTTAATTCAGCTGACTGGTAAAACAAATCAAACGCTATTTGCTGGTTCGCTAAACATGAAGTTAGCAGATGTGCCAGATTTTTTGGAAACCTTTGAAGGTGCCGCGCAGTCAGCAGCGTGGTTCTGGGAAACCAATAATTTAAATCGATTCGTAGACGCGGATGATTTTAGAGGTCTTACCAAGGCTATAAACGGCGGCTATATCGGATTGGCAGATCGGGAACATCACTATGAAGAAGCCCTTAGAGTTTTCAGTTCTTAGTATTTTATGTATTGCGGCGCTGCTTATATTGTTAGGAGTTTTGGGTGGCTGTGATCGATTTCGCTATGAGTGTCAAGACCCAGAGAACTGGGAAAAGCGACAATGCAAAAGGCCATATTGTTCGTCCACGGGTACATGCCCGGATCAACTTGTAAAACCTGAAGATGCAAAGGTAGAAAATGAACCCGTTAAAACTAATCAGCCAGTTCCTTGCTCTGAGTCAGGAGCAACACGATGCGGTAATTAAGTTTTGCATAGCGGTTACTTTTTGTTTTACTGTCGTCATGATGGTGGGCATCAGTTTGTATTCGGTGGTGTTTGTTACTCAGCCAATGACCGGCATGGCTCCAGCGGATAAACAGTTTTTTCTCATTCTGAGCGATATGAGCAAGTACATCCTCGGCTCATTAGCCACGCTACTTGCAGTCAAGGGCAAGGATGCGCTACCGATGTTTACGCCGCCTGGTTTATCGACAGAAAAAGAACGCTCAGATACACCGACACCACCAGCACCTAAGACTCCTGCATCACCACAAGCGCCGGTACGCACAGAGCCTAACATTGAGCCACTCATAGCGCCAACTGTTGCTTCTGGCTTCGGTGGCAAACCAGCCCCTGTTCAACCCCCACACCCGGAGATTTAATAATGACTAAAGTTTTTGAGGTTGCGTTATATGTGCGCATGTTTGCAACAGTTGTTCTTAGTGCTGTGTTGGCTTTTAACCTCCCTGTTCATGGCGGCGAGACAAAAGAAGTCTGTACAGTTGAAAAAGACAAGAAAGGCAAAGACGTAAAAGTATGTAAGAAAGTCAAGGTACATGCCAAGCTTGATGGCACCAAAGTGCCACCGAAGTAATGAACCCGTGGTTTTTGCTGGCGGCTGTTATTGCTGTTGGGGCTGCGCTTGGTGTCGGGTATTACAAGGGTAATGAGGACGGACAGGCGGCAGTGCAGCAGCAATGGGATAAAGAGCGCGCAAAGCAGATGGCAGATTTTGCCGAAAATCAGCGACTAGCCAGAGAGAAAGAACAGGCGTTGCAGCAATCAGCAGATCGACTTCGTCAGGAGAAAGACCTTGAAATCAAAAATGTTTCTGCTCGGGCTACCGCTCTTTCTAACAGCTTGCGCGACCGGCAGACCCGCCCCACCGCCGATGCAAGTCAAGTGTCCAATCCCACCGGCACTGGACAAGCATACTGTACCGGTAAGCAGCTTTACAGAGAGGATAGCGAATTTCTTGTCAGGGTCGCCAGAGAAGCAGACGAACTCAGAGCAGCCCTTACCCAGTGCTACAACCAGTACGACGAAGTAAGAAAACAGAACTGAAAGGCAATTCATGGCCGGTGTTTTTATTCGCGCCTTCAGGGGTATGCGACCAATTGTTAATGCAAAATTGCTAGAAAACAATGAAGCGCAAGAGGCGGTTAATGTTCGTCTTTTTTCTGGTGCTATAGAGTCGTCAAGAGAGAACGAGACGCTTGTTGCATTAAAGTCAGCAGGAACTGTAAACACAATATTCCGTGCAAGAGACACAGCGACTGAAGCTAATAACTGGTTTGAATTTGCTACCGATGTAGATGTTGTGTTATCGCCAATTACCCAAGATGCATATGGACGCATCTATTTTACGGACGGCATTGCTCCTAAGTATGCGCCTACCGACGTTGCTTTTGCAGCCGGGGCTGGCCCCTATCCGAGAAACCACTACCTGCTTGGGGTTCCAAAGCCAACGGTCAAGCCGGTTGCAACTGGTACAGCTGTTACGGAAGCGGCTACATCAATACGTGAATATTTGATGACCTTTACTAATGCACTGTCCAGTCCAAGCAAAGAATCTGGCGCTTCTGACATTGTAAAAGTAAAGGCACTTACTACGTCTTCTGACCTGGGAACAATAAAAACAACCAGTTTTACGGCGAGTGGCGGTACGTTGTACGAAGTTTTGTGCGAACACCCCCATCAACTTGTAGCCAAGGATTTTATTGGAATTAGTGGAAGTTCAGTTGCCGGATGGAACAATACGTGGGAGGTAGATTCGGTTGTAAACGACAAAACATTCAAAATAAAAAACACACAAGCATTTCCTGCGTCTGTGCCTAGCGGAAACTTTACTGTAAAAAAGCGTTATAAACCAAAAGTAAAACTATTTGAGCTACAAACAGACAACTTGGGTAACACCAACATTACCCATAAAAGAATTTATCGTAACGTAAGCGGAACTTTTCGGTTACTAACAACGCTACCCCTCGCGACTTCTGAATACGAAGATGTTGCAGAAGATGGCTCCTTATCTGGAAACACTGCTATTACAAATGCAGTTCTTAATAGACCAGCTAAACCAAAATTAGCGCCTTCTGCAATTGTTCCTTTTGATGACACAACAATAGCAGACGATCCGGCAGCAACAGTTGTTACCAGGTTGTATGCCATAGCTTTTAAAAATTCTGCTGGTATTGAGGGGCCGCTATCAAAGTATTCCGGCATTGTTAGTGTCATAAACGGCACAACAAAAGTACGGGTTACGCATGCGGAAAAAGTTGATGATGATGTAATAAGTAAGCGGATTTATAGAATAGATATCACCTACGCTTCTGGCACTTATGATGTTATTGAAAGCAACATGCGTTTGGTTGCAGAAGTGCCAGCAAGTCAAGACACATACATCGATGAGACACCGCAATCTTCTATTGCTTCCAACGCAACGCCTGCAAATCCCGCAGCACTCGATGCACCACAAAAACCGTTTGGCGCAGTTGCAACACTTGTTCCAACTGTTATTTCAGAAAGTCGTGTGTATGTGTACACCTACGTCTCCGAGTATGGGGAAGAAGGCCCGCCGTCTGACCCATCCGATCTGATTGATATCAATCCGTTTGAGTCGGTATCAATAACATCTGGCACTGGCCCCGCTGGGCAATATAACATTACAAAGAAGCATATTTATAGAACATCATCCGGCTCATCTGCTACTGATTATCAATTTGTTGGGGAGCAGCCGCTTGCAACGACGCCATTTATAGACTTTAAAAAACAAGTCAATCTTGGCGAAATTATCCCTTCAATCAACTGGGAGCCTCCACCAGCTAACATGAAGGGTTTGCGCATGATGGCAAACGGAATCATGGTTGGCTTTTCAGGAAAAGACGTATGTTTTTCGGAACCCTATCTGCCCCATGCTTGGTCGAGTTTAAATCGGTTGACGTTAGATCACGACATCATTGGTGTTGGTGCGTTCGGTCAATCGGTGGCATTGTTGACAAATTCTTACCCATACATTGCAACGGGCGCAGACCCATCAGCAATGTCGCTAGTCAAGACATCATTGCAGCAAGCCTGTGTATCCAAGCGATCCATCGTAGAAACTGGCGACGCGGTTATTTACGCATCGCCTGACGGGTTGGTGAAAATTGGCGTAGGCGGTATTCAGGTTTTAACTCTTGGTCTATTGTCACAAGCGCAATGGCAAGAGTACAACCCATCATCAATCCACGCTTACCTTCATGAAGGTAGGTATTACGGTTTTTATACAAAGGCTGACAATACGTCCGGCCTCATGGTGCTGACGTTAGCTGGCCCAGATGCAGCATTTTCATTGGTTTCTCAAACAACTACAGCGGCGCACGTTGTTGCAAAAGAAGACTCATTGTTTATTGTCGAGGGTGGCAACATCCGCAAAATGGACAAAGCATCGACGTTTAAAACTTATAAGTGGGTATCCAAGATAGTAGAGAATCCAACGCCATTAAACTTTGGTTTTGCTCAAGTTATATCGCCCAGCTTTGGCGCAGGAATTACTTTCAAGGTTTACGCTGATGGTTCATTGAAGCACACCGCAACAGTAACAAGTAGCGCCCCTATTCGGCTGCCATCTGGTTTCATTGCGCGTGATTGGTATGTCAGTGTTGAAGGAACAGCGCCGGTTACCCTGATTGCCTTGGCTCAGTCGGCCCAGGAGCTTAAACAAATATGAGTGAGACAAAAGTACCGTCAATACGCTCTATTGGTTCAGCTTCACCAGAAGAGATATTACAGGACGTTAAAGGGATTATAGAAGTTCGCGAAGGTATATCTGGTAACCCGCTTGATGCCAACGTGACCTACAGAGATTTAGTATCACTTAATCTTGCGACAGATCCAACTGGTGAGGTAACGTATGTTTCCAGAAGTGGGACGACATACATGCCAATTTCGCCAAACGGCGTAGATGGTGACGGGTATGATCCTACGACTGATTTAACGCCCCCGCCACAGGCTACCGGGTTAACAGCGTCATCATCTATTAATTTTATCTACTTATCTTGGAACATTCCATCTTATCGAAATCACGCATACGCCGAGGTGTGGCGCGCCGATTCTGACAATATTGGCGATGCTGTAAAAATAGGGACAACAACAAACCAATTTTTTACAGATAACCCAGCACCAAACCTAATCAAGTTTTATTGGATCAAATTAGTTTCTAAGGCAGACATTGTTGGCGTATACAGCGATTCGGTCAGCGGTACAGCGGCAGTTGACCCGGCGGTATTGGTGGCCGCTATGCAGGAGAGCGTTTCAGAGGAACTGCTTACTTCTGAGCTAGCGAGCAAAATAAACCGTTTAGACTCCTCGGTGGATGTTATTGGCTCAGTGCAAAACGCGCTCGCTGTAGAAAAGAAGACGCGAGAGACAGCGGATGGTGACTTGTTCGCGCAATACACTGTAAAGATTGATCAGAACGGATACATAAGCGGATATGGATTAGCATCACAAACTGTTGGCGGTACGCCATTTAGTAGTTTTCAAGTTCGCGCAGATAGGTTTTCTATCGTTAACCCAGCGGTCAATAGGGTAACAGTAAGCTCACTCACAAGGGCTTCTACAACAGCCACTCTTAATACGGCAACTGCTCATGGTTTAATTGCCGGGAATGGATTTACTTTAATCGGCGTAGTAAATGATACGAATTGGAATGGCTCGTATACTGTGCTTACGGCACCAAGCTCAACGCAAATTACGTTTACGGTTCCGTCCACCCTCCCCTCGCCAGCCACAGTAAATGCCAATACAAAAATTGGTAAAGCATCTATTCCGTTTATTGTAGATAGCGGAGAGGTCTTTATTGATACTGCAACAATTAAAGATGCATCAATAACAAGCGCAAAGATCGGGTCGTTAACGGCAAACAAAATTACCGCAGGTTATGTAAACGCTGCCGTGGGCATCAATGGCGCACTTGTATACGGAGCCTCTCTTTTCTCTGGTGGTACGGTAACAGTTAATACAGATGGTGCTGGTAATGTAACTGGCTTTACGCCAGTTAATCCAACAGTAAATATAAGTGGTGGTAACGCAGCCTTTGTAGCCGGAAACTTTACAATAAAAAACTCGGCAACAGGGAGTTCAGTAACCCCGTTTCAAGTTTCTAATAACGTCGTAAGAATTGATTCAGCATTAATTGCGAATGCCACTATTACATCTGCAATGATCGCAGACGCTGCCATTACTAACACAAAGATTGCTAATGGCACGATTACTTCAGCAAACATTGCCAACGGTACTATTACTTCAGCAAACATTGCGAACGCTACTATTACCAGCGCAGATATCGCATCGTCAACTATCACAAGCGCGAACATAGGCACCGGGGAAATAAAGAGCGCAAACATAGGCACGGCAGAGGTAGGTACCTTAAAGATTGCTAACGAAGCCGTTACCGTCCCGCGCTCATTCTTCAATACGATCTTATATACCGGTAATAATGCCTATCAAGAAGTAATAAATTACACCTTCACCCTCGCAGCAGATACTGCTATTGCAATGATCTTTAGTGGCAGGCATGGCTATTCACTTGGCGGGGCGCCGCACGACTTTCAGTTCTATTTAGATAGCGCGACCCCTTTTCTAACTTCTGGCGGGAATGCGATTAACGATTACCCGAGTGTTGCATATGCGTGGGATGGGGCGTCAAACGCCAAACTCGCAGCAGGTCAACATAATATAAAAGTTAAATGGAAGGGCAATAATGGCAACATTACCTTGACACGCGCTTTCTTAATTTTTATTGGGTCATATCGATGAGCGTAGAAACCTATATTTTGTACGCCAACGGTACTGGGCAAATTGTTGCGGTGTTCTCAGGAACGGAAGAAGACGCTGTAGCGACGGCTGCTAACAACAGTTTGCCATATCTGAAATCAATGTCCGGGGTCAACGCGATGCTCCAGTACGTACAAGACGGACAGATCGTCAACAGACCGGCAAGCCCCGTGGTGTTGACTGGGTTGACGCTATCGCACGTACCGGTGCCTGCGGTGGTGCAGATAAACAGCAGCTTTTACGCTACCAACGATGCGACGGTTGAAATTGACATTACGAATCCGGGCGCTTACTTGGTGAGTGTCGTTGCGTTCCCGTATGTGGATGCTGCCTTTGAGGTCACGGCATGAAGATCACGCATAACGACTACAAAGAGCGCAGGGCAATGAGCTACCCGTCAGTCGAGGATCAGTTGGACATGTTCTGGCACGCAATGAATTCCGGTCAGATGCCGAAGATACAGCCGTTCTTCGATCAGATTAAGAGTGTGAAGGAACAGTATCCAAAATCTACGGCGTAAATTAATGTGCATATAGATAAACTGATGGAGCAAAATTTTGCGGAAACGTTTTACGCTGCCGAAAAAAATTCAATTGATGGTCATTTATTTAATTTTATTTCACAAGAAAAATACTTTTCTGCCATCAAATATTTTCCACATTACCCTATCAAATTCAGAAACAAGTTAGTTGGTGGTGCATTGTTAGATAAAAATAGATTTCATATTGCTGTTTTAAAAGAATATAGAGGTAAGGTAGGGAAAGAAATAATTGCATCAATTGATTGGGGATTAAGTTATTTTAATCCCTTTGAGGCAAGAATAAATGCTAAGAATGTAGAGGCAAAAAATTTAATTAAACGATACAAATCAAAGATAATTAAAAAAAATGATCAGGAAGAAACATATTTGATTTTTAGGAGAACATGATGAGCTTTATTAGAGATTTTTTGTTTGGAAGACCGCCGGATCCACCAGACTATACGCCTCTTGCAGAGTCACAGAGGGACATTGGTGAAAAACAATTTCGGTTGGGTCAAGAGCAGTTGGCATTTGGGAAACAACGGTATCAAGAAACACTTCCGTTATATCAGCAAATGCTTTCTTCTAATATGGAAGGACAACAACTTGCGCTCGATCTAGCAAAAGATGCTGCTAAGGAAAGACTTAAATATCGTGCTTTAGAAGATTCAATTGTAGAAGATGCACAGCGGTTTAATAGAGATCAAGCGTTAGATGCATTTGCTGGAAGAGCTGGGTCAGACGTTCAGCAAGCAATATCTAACCAAAGACAAGCAACAAATAGAAATCTACAGCGATTTGGAATTAATCCTAACTCCGCTAGATTTGCACAAATCAACAATGAGCTAGGGCTGCGCGGCGCTTCAATGGAGGCGGGAGCGAGGACTGGTGCTAGATATGCAGCAGATGCAATGGGTCGCGGTCTTACGATGAATGCAGCAAATCTTGGTCGCAATCTGCCCCAGACTCAGCTTAGCGGAATTGGCATGAGCGGAAATGTGAATGCGGCGACTAGTGGACTGTTAAGCGCACAAAATACGCCAATGTATGCCGGTTATGCGGGTGCATCAACAGGATTGCAACAACAACTTGGTGCAACAGGAATGCAAGGTAATTTGTTGACTCAAGGTTACCAAAACCAGTTAGCTGGATATCAAACGCAAGGACAACAAATGGCAGCGCTTTTAAATGCTGCTGGGACGGCATATGCTTTTGCTGCTGATGGAACACCGGGCGGAACTGACCAGCCTGAATTAGAGGGTGATGGCATGGGTCGAGTGTATGGCCCTGGTACGGAGACATCTGATTCTATTCCCGCTATGTTATCTAAAGGGGAGTACGTTATACCTGCTGATGTTGTACGCAAAAAGGGTGTAGAGTTTTTTGATAAGTTATTAGAAAAATATCACGTGCCAGCGAGTGAACAAGAGTTTGGCATCAGGAGATCTTAATCATGGCAAATCCTTATGATTTTACAACTGGTTTTCTTACTGCAAGAAAAATAAAAGCAGACCAAGAAGAGGCGAAAGGACTAAGGGAGATCAGGGGCGCATTAGTAGAAATTCAACTTCAAGAAGCAGACATCAAAAAGCGAGCGCAAAGTTTAGCAGAGAGACAAGATAAAGATAAAAGAAGGGATAGGAGAGCCAGATATGAACTGTTAAAAAGACTCAATCCCGATTTAGATATTTCGGATCTTTTGGATGATGATGATGACGACCGTAAACCGGTAGTGGAACCTTTAACTGGGTCAAACAATCGACAAAAAAATACTGGTGTAAACAATTTCTGGACACCCGCGAATCCTCAAGGCGCAAAGACTATAATTCCAACTGCTTCTTTTGCTACTGACGCAGTTCCATTGGTTACTGACACGGACTTGACATCTTATGATGACCAAAATTTAAAATCAAATACGGCTGTGCCTCTAGGATTAAATGCCGCTAGGCTGAAGGCCCTTATAGATGCTCGTGGCTATCGCGAAGGTGGAATAGCAACGAACAATATAAATGCTAGACAGGCAAATACCTCGGTAATTTCATTAATTAAAGATAATGCAATTGTAATGATTAATGGATATGCAGACGGAACCCCTGGAGCTGCACGGGGAGCTGCACGGACTGCAATTAGAAGCAGTACGAGTGCAAATAAAAATGTTGGGTCTGATTATGTTCTACCTACAAAGATAGAAGTAACGGAAGATGAAGAAAAAGCAGTTGCAGCAGTTTTAAGTAAAAAAACTGATGGTTTTAAAAACATGAAGAACATGTTTACAGCATTAAGTGCTTTTGATTTTATAGATGAAAAAGCAACCTCAAAAAACGTTGCAGAAATGGCGTTAACGTTTAAAAAAATGCAAAGCGAAGGTCTGTTTTCAGCAGTAAACGAAGTGCTATATGGAGATCCAAAAACAGCTCTAAAACTGTATAAAGAATATGGCGAGGACGATGGTAGAGCAATAGCCTCATTTGAAAAAATACCATTTTCAGAACCTATTGCTGGCACCAAAGCGCGAGACACATACGATATTGTCAGAGTTAACTATAGGGATGGAAAAGATTCCCTCATAATTAACCCAAGAAAATTACTAATAGATGCAACAACTGTTGCGAACGCTGTTACAACTGACGCACTTAGAAAGGACAAAATTAGAGATGATGTGAGATTAGCGCAATCCAATCAAGCACAACTAGAAAACGTGCGTCTAAATCGGTTGATTAGAGAAGATTCTAGAACTAACGAATTGCGTAATAGAAAAGCCGGCACCTACCTTCAATCAGAGAAAGCAGCTTCACAAGAACTTGAAAGCTTGCTTAGTTCGGTTGTGGATGAGAACGTTGCTACTACTAAAAGACAAACTCACTCAAGAGAGTTAGAAGGTGCCGCTGGAATATTTGAGCAAAATCTAGGAATTAATCCACAAGGAACAGTACCGAATGTCAGGCTTTACATACAAGCATTTAGGCATTTGCAAAACCAGCCAAAGCCGAAAACCAGTCTTCCACTTGGTACTGATGAAGATAGGAGTCGTATGCAAAGCTGGATATCTCAATTTGATACCAATCCAAATGGATCCATAAAGGTTTATAACTTTGATCAGGGCGACTATGTTCGATTAAAGAACGGCGTATTGATTGACAAAAGTTATCTTATTTCTGGTAACAATTAATAAATAATTAAATGGATAATAGATTTGGATTAAGCTTAGACACCGCAAGCGAAAGAGTTAGGCGAGGAGACGCTGACCCAGTTCGGCCTAATGAAGTTCCTTTAAAGTTTGGTATTAAACCAGATGGTAGATTACCAGCTGGTGTGCGTTCAGTTAGATCTGCATCTCAAGAAGAAATGGATCAGATTTTGAATTTTAATCAAAATCCAAATCCGAATAACCAGACTGTCAACCAACTAACTGTTAGCCAATCTTTACCTAGAATTGGAAATCAAAGAGACCAGACTATAAGAAATCCAACTAGTAGCTTACCAGCTGGTGTGCGTTCAGTTGGATCGTTTTCTCAAGAAGAAATGAATCAGCTTTTTACATTCACAAATCAAAGAAATCCAATAGTTAGTCCGCCAGCACCTACAGCTGCGCCGACAGTGCGCCCCTCACCACAAGAACAGCAAGGATTTCTTGCTGGGGCAACCGAAGCACTTATTGGCGGCACAAAGCAAACGTTCAACACTGTTGGTGCAGCTACTGATGTATTTCTTGGTGACAATCAAGGCGTTGTCTCAAGTGCTGCTAAAGCACAAAAAATAGAAAAGGATACAGATGCTAAAGATTTAAAAGCACTAAAAGACAGTTTCGAGTCTGTAAAGAAAAAAGCGCCAAAGAATTTATCTTTACTTGGTGAAACGACCTACTACATCTCAAATATTTCTGGAGCAATGTGGGACAACCTATCAGGTACTGGTCAATTTATTGCAGAGCAAACGCCTAACGCAGCAGTAGCACTTGGCAGCGGCTGGGCAGGCGCAAAGACTTTCGGTGCTGCTGGTCTAGTACTATCTGGCGGTAATCCTGCTGCTGGTTTAGCGGCAGGAACGGCTGGGTTTATTGTTGGCATGTTTGGTGGTAATGCGTTACTGGAAACAGGTAGCAAAGCGATAGAAAAAGCAGCAGACAAAAAATTTACTGATACAGAAAGATCAGAGGCAATTAAAGAAGGTGCAACAAAAGGTGCTGTAATTACTGCGGTTGACGTTGCAACCCTGGGCGCGTCGAAATATCTACTTGGTACGGCAAGCAGAGCCGTAGAAAAAGCGACGGTAACAGCGCTTGAGAAACAAGGCATTAATGCCGAGAGGGCGGCATTTAATATTAAGACAGCACAGGATCAAGCCAGGCTATCTTCTGCTGGCAAAGATGCAGCTACCGCAAGAGCAGAATTCCAACGAGCCACGTTGGCAGCGACTGAGCGCGAAGGGTTGTTAAATCCACAAGTTATCCAGGCTGTTCAAGCGGCACAGCAGGCGGCTTACAAGTCATCAAGTACATTGGTGAAGCGGGTTGGAATAGGAGCCGGTGCATTAGGCTTAGAAACGCTCGGAGAAGGCGTTGGCGAGTATCTTGGCGAGTTAGCAGCCACCGGCAAGGCTGACGTTGCTGATGCGGTTATAGAGGCTCTGGCGGGGGCAAGTCAATCTGTCACTGAATTATATGTTGGCAAAAAGTTAAATGATGCAGGAACGCTAACAAAGGCAACCAGTGATAAAGCAGTGCTCAATGCGGTGTCTCAAAAAGCAGCGGATGAGCAGGCGTTAAAGATAGACGCTTTACGTGAAGCGGTAAGCTCGACTCCTGAACAATTAAGAGTTGCGTCCGTTGATGTCAACAAGGCGCTTCGTACTCAAGATGGAGTAGCTTTGTTAGCTGCTTCTTATAATGCCCTGCCCGCTCCACCAGGAGGTCAAGTAGATACAGCCAGAAAAACAATTGAGCAAGCCGCACAGCGGGCTGGGGTGGTTACAGAATTCAATCGTGCCTTAAATTCTGAGGAAACCATTCAAGCAGGAAGACAATTAATATCTGACGATCCAGTATTTGCTCGCGACTTTATGCTGGCCGTCAATAAATTTGCGGTTACCATGCCCAAGCCTGGGAACGTAAAGCGCACACCACCGGCGACGATATTATCCGATGACCTAATAAACAGTCTTAACGAAGCTCTCGATGATCCAGATTATCTAGCATCTTTGCAATTCGACTCGGATCGACAAACAACAAAAAATTTACAAAAACCTGCTGTAGACGACCAAAGATTTGATGACCCCAACTATATGGCGTCGTTACAGGCTGATGTTGATCGCGCACGTGACACGGCTGCTGATGATAAACAACGAAACATTCCTGAAGATCCGGTACGCATAGTTGAAGATCAAGCTGACCAAACTAATTTAGATCAATTTGAAGCAAAAGACAAACTTGAAGAACAAATTCCTCAAGGCAGACAAACCAACTTAGGTCGGCAAGAACCATTTTTGGGTGATGTCGAAACGCCAGATTCAAAAGATGATCAAACACGGTTCAGTCGGCAAGACGAGACTAGAAACGCGGCTGAACGCGCCTTTCGCCAGAAAAAAGTACAAGAAATACGTGATGCAGCTAGACTGCTGACACTAGCAGATAAAGAAATAAGCAGTGATGTTGACGCAGAAGATGGACGGTTTGAACGCACTCTTACGAAAGCATTAGACGAAAAAGATCCAAGTGCAGACGCAGCGATAACGATTGCTGAAGACTACGTAAAGGCTGGTCAAGCAAGAGCACAAGCACAGCAAAAATTAACACAAGTAGAAATAAATGAGGCTAAAGCTCAACAACAAGCAAGCAATGTTACTACGCAAAACCAAGAGCCAAGAACTGCTGGACTAGTGTCGCCAGAAAAACAAGCAGCATTAATTGCGTACGAAAAAGCAAATACTGCATTTAGAGCCTCACAAGAAAAACTTGAAGGCAAACCAGAACAAAAAATAAATAAAGAAACTAAATCAGCTTTATCGATAGGTCAACTCAAGTCTGAGCGAAAAGCGGCTTATGATGCAATTATTGCTGAGGTAAATCAAGGCAATTTTGTAGAAGCAGAAGAGAAATGGAGAAACTATTCGAATACTATATCTTTAATTAAGTCAAAGATTTATAACATAAAAATTGAGATTGCGGAATTAAAAAATGAAGAAAACAAAAACAATCAATCAAAAATTGAAAATGCTGAAAAAGAAGCGCGCCGTTTGCAACAGGATTTATTTGAAGCAAAAGACGAATTTGCAGAACGATTGCTAGTATATGTAACTAGAAAAAATGACAGCAATTTAAAACAACTTGTATTTAAGTATCTAAATGGATCATATTTTTCAGAAAATAAAAAAAGTACAATAGACGAAAAATCATTTTTAAATAGGTACTTTACAAACTCAATGTATAGAAGTGCAGTAAATTATTATGTTCGTAATGCATTAAATAACAACACTCAGATAAATTTAAACGAAAGACCCAAAGATCTGTACGATCAGATAATGTTTGACGTTTCTGAAGGCTATGGTCCTGAAGCAAAAATAATTGCTCGCCAGGCCGGTCTTTCTACAAAGCAAAAAAGTTTTGTTGATGGCTTGTTGAATCAAACAAAGACTTCAGATTTATTGCATTTGCTAAACGAGGCGAAAGAGCGCAGAACAAGCAACGAAGAAAGGTTTGGTATTACTGGTTTAAGCGATGAGGGGAAAAAATACAAAGCTAAGCTTGAGAAGTTAGTCAACACGCTTTATCAAGAAGATACATATAAGAATTTAATTGCTGATAGCCGTCGTCGTCTTGAAATTATTTATGACGCAATCAACGGTAAAGCTGAATCTGGAGATCTAGAGTCAATCGGTATTACTTCTGGGTCGGTCAAAGAAATATTTGACCCTAGCATTGGCATGACCGCTAACTTGGATGAAAGGGCTGTTCTTATTGAATTGGCTAAAAACTTAGAGGCCGACATAAGAACAGCAATGGATAATCGCATCGAGTCAATTTCGATGCGTTACAAGTTAGCATCGGATAATGTGGGCGCAATGCTTTTACAAGCTAAGCGCGAAGCAATGGAGTCCGGCCAAATCTCTATGAAAGAGATAAACCAATTATCAGAAGAAGCCTGGCGAACAATGATTGTTGGCTTAGGCTACAAAGTAAATACGTCTTCTGCCGCAGAAAAAGTACGCACAGTTGATGATCAATTGGTTACCGAAGATTCTTTCGCAGAAACAAATCAAGAATCAAAAAGAACAGTGGTGCGCGACAACGTTGTTATGGAGGCACGATATGCACCTATTGATATCCAACTGTTTGGTAAAAATGTTCCGCAATTTGCAAAAGAAACAAATAAAGGTGACATACCAGAAACCATTAAACAACTCATTGAAAGTATTCCTTTAAATGAAACACAATTATTGGACAGTTTAATAGATGACGTTAAGTCTGACAAATTCTCGCCTGAGTTTGCAGCAGCAGAATTAGCAATTGCATTAAGGGACAAAGAGATAAGTTATGGGACAGTTAAAAGTGCAATGTCTGCAAAAGGTGTAGATGCCCCCGCAGACTTAGTCTCGATGATGTCCAGTATCCCCATGCAGTATTCACTTGAATATTGGATCAAGAAAAATGGCGGAGGATACAAATTTAAAAACCAATGGTTAACAAGTTATCATAAACTTTTAAGCACCTTAAAGCCAAAAACCCAAAAGCTTTTAAAGGCTACCGGAGAAATAAACGCCTACGAAGAGCAAGAATATAACAAGTGGCTTAAAGAGATTAGTTTTATTGAATCGCAAAAGCAAAGAAGAATGGCAGAGATTTCTGCCATAGATCAAAGTGAAGACATAAAAGTTTTAGATAAATTTTTGTTTGCTAAATATAGTTTAGAACAACTTAGAAATCCAACATCATTGCCCCAAAAAGATCAAGCCTATCTAAGCAAGATTGGATTTAATAATCTTGTTAGAGAATGGCACAGGGACGTTTATTATGCATATAAAAAATATCCGCAACTAAGAAACAATATTAGATCCACAGCTGATCAGCCAGGTTCTGCACTCATAAGCGCAGACGATGCAAGCGAACATAGGAGTTGGGTTGCTGAGAAAAAACGTCTTGTGCTAGCTTCACTTGAAAGAGATAAGAAAGAAAACACCAAGGGTGTTTTAGCAACGCTTTATGAGCGCGGAGGTTTAACACCACAATTATATGAAAAATTCTATGCCGCGCTTTCAATAGCAAGCATGAATGAAGCTGAAGCAATTGAAGAAGAAGCGTTAGCAATTGCGGAGGCAACTATTGAAAACAAAAATTATAAGAAATACACAACGTTAAAAGCGAAGGAAACCATAGAAGATTTTACTGAAGATGCTTTGAACAATTTAATTAATGATATTCAAGATGAAGATTTAAACAGATCTGTGTCAGTTGAAGATTTTTTAGATGACAAAATGTTATCTGATTATGATGAATTAAATAAGCTTACCTCATTTAGAAAAGATTTTATTAATGCAGAGCTTGACAGTAGAGACGACGATTATAATTTTTCTGATTCGATAGATGAGCTTGATGGCAACTTACAATTTAGAGACTCTGATTACGATGCAGACTTTGGTAGCGATAGATTACGACAAGGGGCATTTTCCGGCGTTGTTCCTGCTGCAAGCGTAAACAAATGGGTTAACGAACTGGTTGGCAATTGGAGTAACAAACCGCAGATTACAGTAGTTGCTAATCCTAGCAGCCTTCCTGAGCCAATACGGTCAAGAGTCATTTCTAAACTACGGGGCAACTTTGGGGCAAAAGGATTGTTTGACTCAAAGACGGGTCAAATTTATCTGTTTTCAGATTACTTAGTGAGCAAGGTTGACACTGAGTTTACTTTGTTCCATGAAGCATACGGCCACCTAGGTATGCGTGGTTTCTTAGGAGAAAAATTTAATGACTTTTTGTTGAGGCAATATCAATCTAATAAAACAATAAGAACATTAGCAGATCAAAATATTGCTAATGGTATGCCAAAGCTAGAGGCTATTGAAGAGGTTTTGGCTGACAACGCAACGTTTGCAGAAGCCCCCGGCGCAGTCAAAAGCTATATCGGTCAAATTATTGCTGGGTTGCGAAAACTTGGTTTCAACAACGTAGCATCGTGGCTTGATTATATTACTAATGCTGAGTTGCTTTATACATTAAAAGCAAGTAGAGAGTGGGCGAAGAATGCTAACTACAAAGTATTTGACGGTGCGCCTAGCGAATTGCGCATGGCGCAAGGAAGACTTCCATACGAAGTATTTGCGATGCGCGATGGGAAACTACGTGGCTATGCCAGATTTAATCCATTAACAAATGAATGGTATTTATTTTCTGATATCAAACAAGATATCAGGGATGGCTACAAAACAACAATACTTAGCAACTATGACAGTGTTATAGATGAGATGTCAAGGCTAGGAAAAGTAGAGAGACGTTTCCGATCTTCTTTCTTTATTGATGACAAACTCCCAACTGACTTGGTAAGTATCGCAAGAATAAGTACAAATAGTGCTGCCAAGCAACGTCTTTTAAGTGCATGGCAATACTTTCAAAATGAATACTTGCCGGTATTTAGAATGCTTGACCAGGTTAAAGCGCAGACAATGTTGCTCAAAGATCATGATTTAAAAAATGATTTACTTACTGTCGAAAGAAAAACAGGATTTCTCATAGAAGATCATCGCACTCAATATGTTGATCCAATTATGAATTTAGTTGAGGAAGCTAAAAATAAAGGAGCAACAGAAGAAGATATAAACAATTATCTTGTTGCATCTCACGCTGAAGAAAGAAATAAAAGCGTAAAGAAAATAAATCCTAGAAATGAATTTGGATCTGGCATGTCGCCAAGATCAAGAAAAAAGCGCGACGGCACTGTCATCATCGGATATTTAGATGTATTAGAAAATGTCGCTAAATCTCCATTTGCAGATGAGTTATACAAAATTGGTAACTTATTAGACAAAATGGGAGATAACAAGGTTGACTACGAAGTGGCAACAGGACTGATTAGCAGAGTAGAAGGGGTAAAACGCAAAACTGCTTATAGACATTACAGAAATTTTTCAGGAATTAACTCTGATTTAGACGCAGATCATAGCACTGATATATCTAATCTTGTTGGAAGAAAGTTTAATTTAAAAGGTAAAGACAAAAGAGCACAAGGTCGTGGAGATATTGCACAGGATGTACTTGCGAGAACTCTGGTTTCTGCGCAAGCATCTATTATTCGCGGACAAAAAAATCTTATTGCACAACAAGTGCTTGCATTCTTTGAAACAAATTATGACCCTTACTTTGTATCAATAAATGAAGACGCAAAAGTTCAAAAGATTGGGTCGGATGGTTTTGTTCAGATCGTTGATGACTCAAACTATATAGCAAGAAAAGATGTGATGGTCGCGAAAGTAAACGGCATTCCTATCACAATTAGATTTAAAGAACTTGGAGCAAACACTGTATCTGAGGCTCTGCATGGAATGGTTTATCCACCACAGCAAGGGAACATTGCTTACTATGCACAAAAAATAGTCAAAACGGTTTCACGGTTTTTAACTACATGGAATCCGTTGTGGATAGGGGTAAATATATTTCGTGATTTAGAAACGCTTTTCAGCAATGCCGCCGTAGATGGTCGCTTATCGAAAGGCGCAGCGGGGAAAATGGTACGCGAAGCCATGACCTCTTGCGCTAGAGTTACGCTTTATTTTGCAGTAGATAAAATCAATACGAAAACGCAAGCCGGTAAAATAGCAAAAGAATTTTTAAAATCAATCATTGGTTTTAAAGGACTAGATCCAGCTACTGTTGAAGCTTACAAAGAAGCAAGAATTGAGGGTGGCTTAACGGCATTTATTGATAGAACTGGACTAGAAGATCAGATAATCAAAATTGAAAGAGCAATGAACGGTAAGAATCCAGCCGAAAGAATACTTGGGGTATTGCAAATGTTGGAGGCTTTCACTGTTCCATTTGAAATGGCTCCGCGCCTGGCGGCATACAAGGTTGCCAGAGACCCCAAATATAGCAGCATGACCAAGAAAGAAGCCGCTGTTTTAGCCGGAGAAATCACAGTAAACTTTAATATGAGAGGTACGACTTGGCTTCGATATGCTTATCTATTTTTTAATCCAGCAATTCAAGGCCCAGCCAACATGGTGAAGCTGGCTAAAAATAATCCTGAAGCTTTTGCCAGGGTTGCAGCGATGTGGATTGGTTTAGGTGCAATAATTAATATTGTTGGACGTGCGCTTGGAGACGAAGATGACCCACCGATAGATGGCATTAGTAATTATGACAAGCTGCCGGTATATAAGCGCGGCACATCAGCGGTCTGGTTACCTAATCACAGGCTTGGAGCCATACCAATAGCATATGGGTGGAATGCCTTTTATGCACTAGGTCATTTCGGCTTTGATACATTAATAGGGAAGGTACCAGCTGCAACGTCAGCAAAACGGATTGCATCAACAGCTTTTGAGGCGTTTTCACCAATAGGCACTGGCATTACCGACGCAAAAACGTTTGGCGGGCAAGTGGCTGCATTTACGCCGTTCGTGGCCGCGCCGATTGTTCAATGGATAGCCAACGAAAACCGTCACGGCGCTCCCATTTATAGGGACGAAAAGTTTGGATCTGAAGGTATGCCAGAGTCTCAGCGCGCATTTCGTGGGGTAAGTCCATTATCAAAAGCAGCAACCGATAAACTAAATTATTTAACTGGTGGTAACAAATATTCAAGCGGAAAAATTGATGTCAATCCAGAAGCGATTGATTTTATTATTGAGAGTTATCTGCCAGGTGTACTAAACGAAGCCTACAAAACAGCGTCAACCGCTGCTAGAGTTAATCAGGGTTTAGAAGTTGGCAGAGAAAAAGAACCATTCTTTGATCGGTTTTCTGCGTATGTACCGCAGATGTATGATGCCGCTGCATATCGGCGCGCTCAAGTACTTGTCAATCAATATGAGAAACAATTAAAAGGCTTGCCGAGAAACAGTCCTGACGTAGAGAAGATATTTCAAAAGTACCCAGATATAAACGCCCTTATTTATGCGGAAAATAAGACCTCACAAAATATTAGAAAAATTCAATCTGATATTGTTGCCGCAGAGAAACAATTAGAATACAAGAGGGTTGCCGGTAATTTAAGTAAAGAAGACGAAAAAATATATGTCGATCTTATTAATCGACACAATCAAAATCTTAAATATGTATATAGTGAAGCAACTAAAGTATTCATGCGCTATGGTATGAAAGATATTGTCATGGCCGGGGACTAACTTTGGCTGCGGCAATTTCTACCAGCCGCATAACTTGAGCAACAGCGTCAGGCAAATCAAGCGACTCCAAATTGTTTTCAATTATGGTTTCGTATGCTTGCAAGATGATGCGCCTTGGCTCCCCTACTTCGCTTTGATAGCGGCGAGTTAAATCAAAATATGCAACTTCTGTCTCCTCGCAGCGCTTTTTCCAGAACTCTACTGAATCAATATTTTGTGTCATTTTTGTGCTTTCTCACTATTCACAATAACTGTACATAACTTAACTTAAGTTTGCGATCTCAGTGTTAAGTCACTAATTTAACTAAACATAACTCCACAAAACTCAACACAATTGCCAGTATAAAAAGCCACTGTTAATCCGCAGGTCCCTGGTTCGAGTCCAGGTCGGGGAGCCAGTAACCAAGAGGTAATGCGATAGCATTCACTAACAACTAGCTAGTGTGTGACCGTATTTGTGCCACGTTTTCCTGCTGTGATGGCACAAGCACACGATCCATCGTGGAAGCAGCATCAGAAAGATGCCTGACTGACAAGTGAGCGTAACGACGAACCATACGTGCATCTGCCCATGCACCCAACTCCTGAATCTTGTCCAACCCCTCGCCAGCTTGACGCATTAAAGATGCCCAAGTATGGCGCAGATCATGCCACTTCAGATTGGTCAAACCAGCTTTTATCAGAGCTTGTTTCCACATCTTTGAAGGGATTTCCTTAACAGGATTATTATCCTGCCGAATAAAAACCCATTCTTTTGATTTACCGACCCACGGTTTGAGTGCATTCAATGCTGTGTCGTTGATCGGTATGGATAATGGCAAGCCATTTTTCATCACGGATTCAGGAAACGTCATTTGCCTTCTAGCGAAATCAATCTGCTCCCAAGTCAAGCGCTTGATATTACCTAGCCGTAACCCAGTTGCAACTGCCAACATTGCCATCGACCTGTACGGCTCTGCCAAGGCTTGCAGCAATCGATTTATTTCTGGTGGGGTTATAAATCTAACCCGCTCATTTTTTTCTGGCAAACAACGAAACAACGGCGCAACATCCAGCCACTGATACTCTCTAGCCGCTGAATTGATCACGGCACGAAGCAAGGCAATTTTACGATTGACTGTGGCTGGAGCAATCGGTTTACCATTGCGCTGCCTTGGTCGTGATATCTCAAGATCACGAATAGTTTTAACAACATCAGGCGTTACCTGATCTAGAAAAACTACTCTGTGTTGCTCGAAACGCCCTGACCACCAATTCCCGTAGGCAATGTCGTCGGTGTGAGTCTTCTTATGTCGATGCTCATGAAGCCAACGATCCAAAGTCTCAGTCCATGTTCTGCGCACAGTATCCCTCAAGTAGCGCAGCCGCCATGCATCGGCCTTGATGCGGTCATGATACTCCCGCGCCAGGCGCTCATCATCCGTGCGACACGATCCACGATACACCCTGCCGTTGACGCTAAACCGATACCACCAAACTTTCCCGCGCTTGTGTATTGCCATTTTTATCTCCCTAGATTTTGGCAAAACACCGAGATCGCTTCTTAATTATATGCTTACAGCTCAATCTCGGAACATAAGTTTTTCTACTTCTACGGTGTTATCAAATAGCTATTCCCCAGGGAACAGAAACGGACCTTGAATAAACGTTTCGCGGTCAAGCGGGTTAAGACGTTGGATGTAGGTCTGCCGATCCAGCGGATTCGTGTTTTGGCGATACGTTTCCCTGTCCAAAGGGTTCGTGTTTTGCACATACGTTGAACGGTCAAGCGGGTTAATACTCTGGCGGTATGTTTCACGATCAAGCAAATTGCTGCCTTGTCTGTAAGTCTTTTTGTCGAACAGATTATCGGCATACGTAAAGCTACACACTAGCATTAGAATTAAAAAAGCTTTCATAACTTATTCCTTTCCATTACTAAAATAAGCTTTCCTTTGAGCGCCACACCGGTTGAAAACGACCATGACTTTTTGCTGCTTTGCTCGGAAGAAAGACGCCAGTCCTTGCAATCAAATTTCTTTTGCTCATCGCAAGAGCAACTGCCCCCCACGCATTAGGTGATGGTGGGTTACCTATTCCGCACTCAATAGCATATGCACGGGCATCCTCAAACAATGCCTCTCCAACGGTGTTGAAGTATTTAAGCACCAAAGCAATTGCAATCTCTCGCCATTCCTCGCCAGCATTCTCAAGGGCCATTTTGGTACCGTCATCTCGTAAAGAAAAACCAAGTTCTAAGTTATGCATTATTGACTCCAACTGTTATCCTGACTGGCTAATACAAGTATTAAATTTTTCTTTGACAATTAAAAGCTTGAATCTCAACGCGGAATGCATTTGCAAATTTGCAGTCACTTGATATGCGATGTTCAGCATTGGTCAAGCCGCATAACCAGCCAATAAAAAAAGCGGCAAAAACAAAAAATGATCGGCTCCAAATAGTAAAAGCAATGTGCAAGCCGTTTCTGATATTAACGTTTTCTGAAATCATTTTTATCATATGGTAAATGCCATAAATAAAATCATCTGAACAAAGATAGTCAGACCTATACCAACAAACAGACCGGCAAGGAATAATATGATTGCAAAATAATCCATTTTTAGTCTTGCCTTAACCTATTCAAGTTTACTAATTTATGTTGTAAAAACATTTGATTCAGTTCTTCTTTCCCTTCTACCCATAATTTTATGTGGTCTTCTATATCTCGCTGGAACTTAAGTTCTTGCGAAAAACGCTCACACACATCAATTAGATATTGATGCCCGTCAATGAGTTGATCGAAATAATATTTTGCTTCAGGACTCGTTATCTCGGAATATATCAATTCCAAGATTTCTGATTTCGTCTTCACTCGTCCATTCCCAAACATCATCATCTACTTTCTTTTTACGTTTTGGTTCAGATTTATTGTTGTTCTTTTTTGAATTATTTTTATTCTTTTTAGTTTTTTCTTCTAGTGCTTTCGAAGCTTTTAAAAAAAAAGTTTCTATGGTAAAAAATTTAGCACCACATTCAATACAAATTCTTCGACGTTTGACCAATTCATTTGAGTGCCTAGAATCAATGACATTGAGTTTGCCCCCACAGTTTTGACATTGCATTTTGTTTAGATTGAAGTTCGTTAATGTACGTAACAAGTAAAATGCCCATCATCATAGAAAGCGTCGGGTTATCTTGCTCACTGTCACAACCCACTTCCATTAATATGCTTGGCATTTTATTTTCATCTAGACAGTCAGACAGACAAATGGTTACTGTTGCCATCGTTATTTTCCTTATCTGATTGTCCGTATTGTTGGCGAATAAAAGTTTCAAGATCTTGTTGCAAAAAGCGCCAGTTTCTTCCAACTTTGGCAGCAGGAATTCTTTTGTGTCGTGCTAAGTAACGTACCATGTGAATGGACAGATTTAAAAACAGGCTAGCCTCCCCAAGCGTCATTGCTGTTTGGGGCGTCTGCAACAGATTAGTTTCCTCAATCGGTGTTTCTGTTTGAGATATTTGCATTTGATTCACTTCCTTTTTGATTACAAAAGTTTGCTACTTCACAGAATGATTCACACCGTCGATAGCCGCCTTTGCGTTCTTCTATTACATAACCGTCTGGTACGTCTCCAAGTTCTTCTTTTGTTTGGGCAACTCTCTTTGCGCGCTTACCGCCATCTTTTATGAGTGCGAAAGTGGTTCCCGCATACCAACGCTCCTCATCGCTGCACAACACATCCTCGCCACGGCTTGCGCGCTGATGCAGTTCTATTCGCTCTTGAACATAATTTCTTGTTTCTTCTAAAGTCCACATAGGTATTTCAATTTTTTTTGTACTTATCACAGGATAATTAGGATCTCTCAATTGTTCTGCTCTTCGCCAGTCTCTATACATGGCAAAAACTTCCAGCTTTGATACCTTGTACCCATTCTCAACAACTAAAAGTCGCAAGACGTTTAGCTGACGCTCCCACTCAATTGATGCTTCTGATTTAAATACGGTAGTTAGTTTGTAGTCACAAAGTGTTTCAGATTCCAAATGTAATCTGTCGAACTGACCGCTAAGCTTCCAGCCATTGACGTGCATAAACAAACGTTTTTCAACTAAAGAAGATGTATTCGCTCGTTCAAGTACTGTGTGAACAGCTTGCCCCAATAAAACCCACAATTTTTCAGACGCATCCTCGACGATTGATTCTCTAAACTTGTTAAGAAGAAATCTTCTTTGCGGAGAATCAATTAATTTCGTAACAGATATATCGCCGCCGCCAACGTAAGGATCGTTGCGAACAGCGGAAACAAAAGCATCCGGCAGGTTGTGGATATTGGTAAGGTTCATTAAAAATCTAAACTTTCTTTGCTGTCTTTATTCGCATACTCTTGAAAAGAACGGGCATCTCTCGATAGCCTAGAGTCTCTTGTCTGAGTCTTGTAGGTGCCACGTCTTTGTTGATCATTTCCGGTTGGGGGAATATAAGGATCGTTTATCGATCCACGCATATATTGGGTTCCTGACTTTGCTGTTGCGTTCCAAAGTCCGCCTTCAAGCTTCAATCCAGCTGGTAAAAATGTTCCGTCGCGCAAAGTCACATCTTCATTCACGGTGATGAAGACTGTGCTGACTGGGCTGCGCTCATTTTTAGGACGTGCGTTAGGAACAACACTGATGCTTATCGGTGGGATGTTCGTCATTTCTGTTTCCTCTCTGATTTAGTTTTGATAACTTCTTGCAGCCTCGCAATAATTGCCGCCGTATTTACTGATTTGATATCTTCAAGTCTTTCGGCGTCGTACTTGACAGTAATTGCATTTTCATCAACACCCGCCTTTTTAGCCAAAGCCCTAATAATGTTGCATTCTTCAACACCCAGACTATTTGATTCATTAGCTGTGCTGTTATCAATGGATAAATTTTTTTCTTCCTCTGGGCTAGCGTTAAGTGGCATGTCCTCGCCACGATAAATGTATAGACCCAGACCATGCAAAGCGATTGCTTTGGCGAGAGCACGTTGCATTGCGACGTTAACTTGAAATGCGTCCGGGCTAGGTATGGACTTGTTACGATGGTCCATCACCGGTAGTTGTGCGGTTCTCTCAATCCCAAACGCTTTTACTGTGCAGAAAACCATTGCCGTATCGTTAATTTTAACGAAAGGCTTCTCGTTCCAAAAATGATAATTCCAGGTTGCGTGGGGATCTTCTTCTAGCAAAATCTGGACAGCCGCCGCCCAACTCAGGTAGTTCAACCCATTTTTCCGCTCGATGTATTTAGAACAATCAATCTCGCTTAGTCGTTTATAGATACTTTGTTCCATTGGCTTCTCCTTTGAATTAAGGAGAGTTTAGTAGCGTTACTCATAGTTGTCAACAGCTATGTTGAGTTTTGTTGAATTAGATTCAGCTACGAACACAGCAACAACCCTACCAGTCGGCAGGCTAACCGGCTTGCCAGATAAGTCGCCCCGATCAATTACCATCATGTCACCAGTCAATATTGTTGGTTGCATAACATTGTTCTTAGCTATTACAAATTCCAGTTCATCGAGATTAGACACTTCGATTCTTGGCGTAACTATTTGTTTTGGCAACATTTTATAAAAACGAGGCGAGACCTCCTCTATGTTGCAGTCCAGCAGAGCGCAGAACCTCATGACTGTCTCCAGGTTGAGCGCAATCCGGCCATTTAGGTATTGTGATACCGCCGTTTGGTTGGCGTAGCCAAAGGCTTTGGCGGCTTTTTCTTGGGTTAAGTGCAGCTTATTTTTCTTCGCTTCCCATATTTTTTTTAGGCACTTGGTTTCTTGCATCTCTTCCTGTGTAAGTACGCGCCTTGTCATAACTCTCCCTAACTGAACGTAACTATCGCTTGCCTTCTATAATTAGCTGTGCTAATCTTTTTTGTAGCAATACTTCTTATCAATCTAATAAAAAATAAATTTCATAAACTTAACTGATCGCTACACAATGAAACTACAAGAATTCTTTTTTCGTGTCTCGCGTAATGGTTGTAATTCCAACAAAGCTACAGCTTTAAGGCACGTTTTTTGCTATATATATTATATAAAACTAGTATTAAATAACTATATATTTTCTTTAGAAAATATTAGTGTTAATAACACATATGTTAATAACACATATGTTAATAACACAAGTGTTATTAACACATGCTTTTTTATAAATTTTCTAACGTCCTATCGGGTGGTGAGGGCGTTATGAATTTTCTTGATTTCGGCATTGACCTTGGCGGCAAGACTGGTGAGGAAATTAAGACAGTCTGCCCTCAGTGTAGTCATACAAGAAAGAAAAAAAATTACCCATGTCTAAATGTTAATACTGATAAGGGCGTGTGGAATTGCTGGCACTGTGGTTGGTCAGGCGGACTTAGGGTAGGCGAATATTCAAGACCGATCTTATCGCGTAAGCGCGAATTTTTTAAGCCTACGTACACTCCCGAACAAGTTAGCACAAGCGCAACTGATTTTCTGGTCAGTCGTGGAATTACCGCGGATGTCATCCAACGAAATCGCATCGGAATAGTTTCGGTATATATGCCGCAAATCGAGGACGAAGTCCGAGCCATTGCGTTCCCGTATGTAAGCGGTGGCGAGGTTGTCAATATCAAATTTAGGGATCGCGGTAAAAACTTTAGGCAAGTGGGCGGCGCACAGAAAGTCCTTTACAAGATCGATGACATTGCAGAGACAACGATCATTTGTGAGGGCGAGATTGATGCTCTGAGTTGCGAGGTGGCCGGTTATAAAGCAGCGATCTCGGTGCCTGATGGTGCGCCAGCTATTAACACAATAAATTACGAGACAAAATTTGATTACTTAAATGATCAGCGGTTGGATGAGGTTTCTAAATTTATTCTGGCAGTTGATTCAGATGAGCCTGGGAGGAAGTTAGAAGAAGAGCTTGCAAGAAGACTGGGTCGTGATAGGTGTCTGCGGGTAACGTGGGCTGACGGGTGCAAGGATGCAAATGAAGTGCTGTTACGGTACGGTGTTGATGCGTTGCGAGAAATAATTGAAAGTGCTCAGCCGTACCCACTTGAAGGTGTGTTTACAGTCGAAGATATAAGTGAAGATCTTGACTCTATTTTTTATGACGGCTTACCATCTGGTGAAAAAACTGGTTGGCCGTCTCTGGATGAACTTTATTCGCCTGCGCCAGCACAGTGGACATTGGTAACTGGCATTCCATCGATGGGCAAAAGTGAATGGCTCGACGCTCTTGCCGTAAATTTGGCAGAGGGTAGCGGCTGGGTCTTTGGAATTTGTTCGCCGGAGAACCAACCAATCACTTGGCATAGTGCGAAACTTATTGAAAAGCGGATGAAAAAGCGTCTTCGCTTTGCAGATAAAGTTGAGTTCGACTCTGCGAAAGCCTGGCTGAACGAACACTTTCATTTCATTTTGCCAGAGCAGCCGACGATTGAATCAGTGATGGAAAAGGCTAAGGTCTTGGTAAAGCGGTTCGGAATGAAAGGTTTGATTATCGATCCATTCAATGAGCTTGATCACACCAAACGCAAGGATGGCATAACAGAAACTGAATACGTTTCTGCATTTCTTACGTATGTAAGAAAGTTTGCTCGTGAGAATGGAGTTCATGTTTGGCTTGTTGCACATCCCGCTAAGCTTATAAAAACCAGCGATGGAAAGTATCCTGTGCCAGATGGATATTCAGTATCTGGATCAGCACACTTTTTTAATAAAGCAGATTGTATTTTGGCGGTACATAGGGACAAATCAGATCCTCATGCGCCATCGGAGATCCATGTGCAAAAGGTACGCAGTCGGTGGCTAGGGAATATGGGCGTATCTAAAATGTATTGGGACCCGCAATGCGGAAGATATTCAGAGACAAGAAACATACAGGTGAGGGAAATGTATGACTCAGGAAGATACGAAGGTGGTTCTCAAGTTATCGATTTCTGAAGCTAACCAAGTATTTGGTCGAGATGTTTTAAGAAATTTGATGCCTGAAACAGCTGTGTTTGTGGACAAGGTTAAAGAGTCTTTTCCAAACAGTAGCTTGATATATGCGAGAGAAAATGGTTTGGAAATTGGAGACCCTGTAAAAAAAAACCGGTTGGTTCCTTGGCATTCACACGAAAAAATTGTGCTAAAGACTCAGACCGGCAAGCCAAGAAGGCGGAAGTAGTAGTTTTAATTGTCAAAGAAATTGAAGATACCCTTTGGGAATTTAAACTTTGGTATTGATATGTTTCGTTCAAAAAAATTTTTAGCACTTGCGAACGGGCGGCGCTGTGTCATGTGTGATTCTTTGGATGGGACGACTGTGTCTGCCCATAGCAATTTATTAGAACATGGAAAGGGTAAATCTATCAAAGCCGATGACTCAATGGTCGCATGGCTTTGTTATAAGTGTCACACCGAAGTTGACCAGGGAAACAAAATGTCAAAGGCTGAGCGGCGCGAGTTTATGCTCACAGCAATCTGTAAAACTCACATGGAAATATGGCGTGCCGGTTTGGCAAAGTTAAGTTAGGGAATGACGATGGAATACATTGAAGAATTACTTGAACAATTCAGGGAAACAGCGGAATCATATTCTGCGCATCGAGCTGCGTTGACATATCTAGAGGAGTTTAAAAAATCTTTGCTCGCTATTGAAATGAAACACGCTCAAGCTGATTTAAAAATCATTACCACATCAGGTCAAGAAAGAGAAGCCTTGGCAAGCGACAGGTATTTGAAGCATTTAGATCAATTGAAGATGGCTACTGAATTGGAAGCAAAACATAAATTTGCATTGAGAAAAATTGAAATGGAGATAGAGGTGTGGAGAACGAAACAGGCAAACGACAGGTTGGAAAAGAAAACTTACGGAGCGTAAAGTGCGATGGATGCGTATACCTGCAACTCAAGGATATTAATTTCTCAAGACCACAGAGACGCTGTTTGCTCTATAAAACCGGAGCATATCAAAAGTGTTTGGACTTTAAGTCAAAACTTTATTAATTTTAAGGTGCATGGTAAAGTGATTGGTAAAGGGAGGCCGCATTTTGTAAAAAAAACTGGTGCAGCTATAACTCCTGGCTCAACCAAAAGTTATGAGTCAATCATTCGTGATACCGCTTATCGCGAGATGTCTGGGATAGATCCCTGGACGTTCCCGGTTATAGCGATTATTGTTGCGTCTTATTCAATACCAAAATCTTGGAGTAAAACAAAGCGAGAGCAAGCGGAAAGGCAATTGATAGCGCCAGCAAAACCTGATGCAGATAATGTTGTGAAGATTGTGCTGGATGCATGTAATCGAACTGTCTACGTAGATGACACGCAAGTGGTTCAATGCTTGGTCGTCAAAAAGTTTGCTGATTCTTCTTCGCTAGAGGTAATGTTTGCTGAAGCCTTGGATACAGGTTGTTTGTTTTTGCAGAGGTAAATATGTTTTCCTCTCCAGAGCAGGCGCTTAGATTTGCATTTAAGATTAGGTTCAGACCAATCATCAGCAAAAGTCACAATGTATTTTTAGTCAAAGAAAAACAAAAAAATAAAAATCAAGGTGCGCTGACTGCTTTTGATCTACATGCGCAGGGCGCAATGATTATTGCTCATGTGGAGAATTTAGGAGAATTTGAGGCGGCGTGGATGTATTGGTTGTACGGTACGACGCAAGAGCGGCAGATATCAGCGAGATACCTGGCAAATAGATATCAGTTTGGCACGGTTAGTTGCGATAGAGATCAGATTTATCGTGTATTGTTTTACGGTAGCGTGCGCCGTGCGGCGGTGGAAATGCAAGTGAGTAAGAGTAAAGCGTGGCGTATTCGTCGGCAGGTTCTGGATTGTTTGTACCCGCTTGAGCGAAGGGTGTTGGAAGATTTGTGGCGTTGGATGTTGTCAGATAAATATGAATAAGATTCCTTACTTATCCGGCAGTAAGCTGGTCTGTGTACCCACCATTAAATGAGACAAGTCTGCGTACCCACCATTAAATGAGACAAGTCTGCGTACCCACCATTAAATGAGACAAGATAAATAGGAAAAATCAATAGCAATGCTACTTGTCAATAGTGGGACAGTGTATTATTATATTTGCTAAAGTAGAGTTACTGACACTACATATAGTATTCACCGCACCTTCTCCCTAGAACCGCTTTAGTTGATCCTTAAGCGGAGCGATCAGCTTGGTGAATCCCTGCCCTAAAATTAGGTGTCAGGGTTTTTTTATTTTGGCAACTGTTTGCGTGGAAATAACGAGACGGCTGCCCCGATAAACAAATTAGGAAATGCCGGAGCTTGCGCTCCGGCTTACAGCTATGTTTGTTGTGCTATCACCCACTCGATCTTTTGAAACAGTGCATCAGCAATTTCTTGTGGAATAAGACCTTCTTGATCCATCGCATTTAGTAGCTTAAACAGTCGAAACAAAGCAACGTGATCGTCAAAGTTATCCAGTATTTCATTGGCAACGTGCTGAAACCAAAGTTCTTTGGTTAGGTCAATGTTCAAGACGCCCTCTTAAGCAGGGAACCAGCCATTTTTTCCAAGGCAATACGTTCGTCAGTATGTCCAATGTTACGGGCTGTTGCTGTGATGCCTTGTACAAAATCCCAGATTGATTCTGGTGGATGACCTTCTTCTGTTATTCCTACATTGATAATGGATGCGGCTTGTTTTGAGGAAAAACCACGTTTGTTAAGCCATTCAAAGCGTTCGTCGTCCGTTTTGGCTACCACATTCGACTTTGCGTTTTGTATTCCAAGAATAATTCCTTGGTCTGATGCCTTGCTATATTCCAGTAATGCTGGCCCAACCTCAGCTGCAAACCTTGTTGGTGCATTTTTGGAGTGTCGAATAGTAACTTCAGAATAATCTTGTGTTCCCCAGATGTTTCTGTTTTGACAAACTGCTCTGAACAGAAACGTAGCTATACCAAGGGTTTTGCTTCCAACCTCGGAGTTCCATGCATAAAAGCCACGGAATACTATATCTGGTTCGCCGTTAGATAACTTACCAATTTCGATAGGTCTGGTGTCGTCTACCAAAAACATGAACACATCACGGTCTGATGCATATAACGTAGTTGTTTCTTTACTAATGGTCACGTACGGATTGTAAGTATAGGTTGACCAATCAATTGCCCCTGGCACTTTCCAGATTGTGTCGCCGGTTCCATTGCCAGCGATATTACGTACAGCGGACACCAGTTCACTGTCGTAGACTCTTCCGTACTCTGTGCCAGTTGCTGCAAAGAGTTCGCCTAGAGTCGGGCTGAAGTACAGTTTGACGTTTTCCTGGCGTAGATTCTGAAGGCCGTACTGCAAATTTACACCGGCAAGTACAGCAGGTAGCTTGCGCATATAACCAGCGGGTGCGCCTGCTAGTGTTGATAACTGACCAAACGACCAATGCGTTGGTGCAATATCAACTTCAGACTGCCTAGATAAAAAATTAATTTTTAAAGTATCAGGATCATCTTGTTGCGCTCTGATGGTGATGTGCTTAGCGTCTACGATATCTTGTGTGGAATCAAGAAACCGTGTTTCAACCTTGTGTTGCAGGTCTACAAGCGATAAAAAACGCTGGTCATCCGGCCTAGAATGCCACTGACTAGATACATCAGACAGAAGCTTGCCTTTGTGTGGGTCAACTTTAAATGTTTTGTTTTCTGCATTTACCCGGTCTTCGATAGTAATTGTGTTCATTTAGTGCTCCTTATGTGAAGTAGCAACGCTAAATATTATATCAGCGTCGCTACTTATTTTACGCAAAGTAATCTATAAAATATTTTTTTAAGTTAACTATTAACTAGTTTGTTTGCCTTCTTGTGTGTTTCAATATAGTAATCAATTGACGCGTTGATAACATTCCAATTGATACCGATTGAAGCATCATATGATTTATGCAAGCTCAGCATGATGTTCCAAATGTCCGACTCTGAAAGTTGGATGGGATCCGCGACTGCCTGAATGTCAGTGTAGTCGTAGCTGATTTGCAATGTGGGTTGCTTTGGTGTGCCAAGTATCTTAATCATTTGCAATCTCCTGTTAAGCGGCTTCATCAACTTCAATTGTGTATCCACGATTCATCCAGACTTCCATTTTGATGTTCCTGAACCAATCTGATACGCAAGGAATTCTGCCGCCGCAGTCTTCTTTGACATGTTGCTCACCAATGTATCTAACGGGTACGACACGTCCGTCTGAGTTAACAATAGTTTTGCCAAACAATCGTTCGCATTCGTAGATGCCCTGACTATGATGTCGTAGGGCGCGATGTCTTGCATCGGCGAATAACTCTTTAGTGGCGTCAAACCAGCTATGTATGTCCAGGTAGTCTTCTGGTTTGCCTCCATATTGTTTGACAGTAGTTAGTGAGTGGTGGTATGGATGCATTGCTATGTTCTCCTTGATATTAGGTATGCTTAACGCTCTTCATCATTGTCATGCGGATCATCGCCGTGCAAGAAATAAAGTCCAGTTTCAACTTCCATGTGCCGGAGGTTGACTTCTAGTAAAACTTCTGGTGGTGTACGTGAAAAATCAATTGTTAGATTTCCAAAACCACCATCATTGTTGTACCAGTCAACGTTTTCTTCGTCTAAAGCGTCCTCACAATATTTGGTTAGAGCTTCATTTAACGATATGTTTTTAGTTTGTATTCTCTCTATCCATTGACCATCGACATACGTTGATGTCTTCTCGTCATACGGAACAGAGCATGTGAGCTCCGTTATTTCTTTGTCGGCTTGCATTACGGTTATGTTACTAATGGATCCTGAATCGCCGCACCCATCAAAAGATATATCTACAGAAGTTGCGCCAAGTTCGCGCAGTTTTTCTAGAATGACGTTAATATTTTTTTGCATGATGTTCTCCAAAAAAAACCGCCAGGCTAGCTGGCGGTATTGTCATTGATGATTGCTTCAAGTATGTCGTCAATCTTTGAAGCTTCTAATGGTTTGTGTATATTACGCAGGCACCTGGATATAATTGGACATAAGGCAATAACAAACTCTCTTGACTGACGCCTATGTTCTCGCACCAGAACCTGCACAAAAGTATCAGGCTCGTTCATGATTTGCCTACATCAAGTGTGCTGAGCCAAGTAAATCTTGTTCTATGATGTCGCCTATCCAAGATGCACATATTTTAGGATTGTTTACTATTTCTTCTAAATCATCACCATCTGATTCGTAGTATTCTGAAATAAGAAAGCCAGCATACTTTGGGTTGTCTTCACACCATTCTTCAAGACGCCCACGTTTAAAGCAATTAATCGCTGCTCTAGCAATCTTCTGTTTGCTTCGACGTACCTCGTGGTTAGTCTTAGTTTTTACATTCATGTATTGGTATGGTTCGTCAACCGCAAATCCGTTGTAAACGGAATAGTTGCCCCTGAAGTATGACGCATTCCCAAAGCCAGCCTTGTTGGCAGACCATGCATATGTATTGCTTAGCCAAGCGTTCTTGTACGAGACACCGGATGATTCATTAATTATCGCGATACGACCATCGGCATGTGCGTAACAAAGTTTGTTTGTGCTGCCTATTAAGCTGCCGATATAGGTTTGAAAACACGTATCAAAGAGCAAGCCAATATTTGATTCTGCAATAGGCTTAATCACGTACTCAATTAAGTGCCATGTATCAGACATTTCCTTGCGAATCGGATTGCTTGCAGAAAGAATGCCATTGTGTGCAAGCCAGATCTTGTCAGTTACATGATATGGATGACAATTAATAAGGTCAATGTTGCCATGAGTTTTCATTCTGAAATGGATAACGCATTCGCGTCCAATGCAAATATCATTGTAGATATTCCATATTTCTTCGACGCTACCGAGTGACTTGGTAACGTGTAGTTTATTGCCGTCGCCATACATTACGCCCATGCCATCAGGGTTGAATGAATAAAAATCTTCGATATCATCTTTGTCGAAGTTAGTTTCTGGACTGTGTTTAATTAGTATGCACATTGTTTTGATTCCTTTGATTTAGAAATATCGAAACAAAAAGAAACAGGTAGATTGTCAAGACGAGAAGCCAGATGTGAACGTAAATGCATCGTATCTTTTCTGACTTGGCTGTTGTTTGCGATAAAATTAAGTAGTGCTGTTGTTGAAAGGTTAAAACCAGTATTGCTTTGGTCGTGGCAAAATTCAACAAGAGCATTCACAAACTCTATACAAGCCATTATTGTTTGGTGCTTGAGTGAGCCGCGAAAAATACGGAACTCAATGGTCTCGTCATTTTCTACATTAACTGCTTCATGTCTTTGATATTGCGATTTCCAGGCGTTACCAAGCTTTTTGTTAGACATGACGGCGTAACCAGAACCATAGCGTCGAGCAACAGCTTCTATGAGGCTCCTATTGTCTGGATGATTTATAAATGTAATCATCTTTGACAATTGCATAGTTGAGATATTAGCTCTTGATACGTGTACGTGTAACCCGCATGTGCTGGTCTTGTGAGACAGTAGATTTTTAACTAAAGATTTATCGTTGACCCAGTCCCATAAAGCTTCGTGTTTATCTAAGCCCATTGGTTGAGTAATGATTTCAAACCCATGTGAAAGTGAACCATCATTCTCGATAAAAATATTGTTACCTGTGTTTTTTATTGTTGAACTATTAACATGATTCAAAATGCGTCTTGCTGATTCCAATCTACTTATGTCTGAACCATGTTGTACTTCTACTTCAAGCTCAACACCAAACCAGCGACGGTTAAGGGTTGACCAATGGCTTGCTTGAGGAAGATAATACTTTTTCGAACTGTGATAGCTGCCTATTGAGTGATTGTTAACTGGCAAGTACTCATCACTGTTGTCGTCCCAATAAAAGTTGTTATCATCGTGAGAAATTAATATGCTATCGCCGTGATCATTGTATGATTCTCTTACATCATCGTTGTGAACTAGTCTGTCGTAGTAACCGCTATAGGTGTAATCATCATTTGCACATGTACGACAGATAAAACCGCCACTCCATTCGCGACTTGCTTCTCTTTTATATTCATATTGCTCGCAGTTATCACATTGAATAATGCCATGCTGTTCCAATAAAGTTGCAATAATGGCGTCGTCTTCGTAGGATAAGATTCCTAAGCATAAAACATGGAGGTTTTGCTGCTCATCGATGCTCTGCATTTTGTAACGCTGGTCAACAAAATTAAGGTAAAGCAAAGCTCCTGAGTCAAATGCTTTAGATATCAACATGATGTTGGTCTTATCATTCAAGTCTAATTTTTTAATGATTGCTTCAAACCTACGCCATCTATCTACGTAATGATCAAGACCCGACGGACGGGATTGGTTCAAAAACCGTGTCATGGCATTCTTAAGATTGACAGAGAGATCATCAGTGTCCCCATTCATGGCAGCAACAAACCGATTACGATGATGCTGTTTAATAGCCTCGGATGTCATAGTTATAACTCCTTGAATAAAAAAAATCCCGGCTAGGCCGGGACAAAAGATGTGCTTGGCAGTGACTACAAGCACAACAAACTGCGTGGCAATAACGAAACGTGAGTGCCTACTGAGTTAGCCGGTGGCGCTGGGAAAGTCCCCAGCACACCGGCCACTGATTTAGAACGGCGAATCTTCCACATCAACGGGAGAAGAAGCCTTTTGTACAATAGTTGCAGGCTTAGCAACCCCACCTACTTTCTGGTAACGCAGGCGAACACGGTCAACCAATAACTTGACCGCATCCTTGCGCTGCTCTGAAGTTTCTGCTGTATCCAGCATAGACAATGCCTCCAACAGCGTAATAGCGGTGGATGCCTCGCGGTTGCATACGCCTGGAAGATCACGACCCCCCAGAGCAAGCGCTTTGCCTATCTGTGCAGCAGAAGCTGGCTTCATATCACGCGCAGCAATTGCCGCTGTGATAATGGCTGTGGCCTCTCCCCTACTCGCCGGAACAGCTGTCACACCAAACGAACTTAGCGCTGCTATTTGCTTCTCAGAAGGAGGAACAATAGTTGCACTAGAAAAACCTGTAGGGTGATCTACACCAAGCACCCTACTAATAGCTGCGGTCACTGCGTTCATACTCATCTCCTTGTGGCGAAGGTAGCTATTCCCGGCTACCGTACGGGTTTACAAAAAAAAGAGGGTTCCCCTCACTTGGAGGGGAACCCTCGTTAACAAGTCAGCTCAAAAAAAGGTAAATAAATCAATGTCCTAAGACATCGTTACGGCCGCCAATTTCTGCCAGGTATCCTTGATTCGGCAGTGCAGAGATTGACGTAGGGACAATCGTAATGCTGGCATTTACTTCATTCATGGCGCTCTCCTTGAAAAAAGAAAAGAGGGGGTCCCTCGTAAGGGGGATCCCCTCGTCACAGATCTGGCACAGAAGCTTGCAAATACCACCGGCTTGCTTTGGTTCTACGCATTGATTATGCGTAGTTCTTTGTTGCGGCGGTCAAACGGTGCTGCGGTAGTGCGCTAAAGGCGGTGTACGCCGGTACGGCGGTGGCCTACCCCATAGCTGGCAACGGCGTAACTACAGGGGGGCATGAGGACTCCTACGTATATCCCATCACATGCGCGGGTTTAGATTGGGGGGTTACTTTGAAAGATCCTAGGTTAGTGAGGGCTGGTGTTAGTGGTTTTAATAAACCTAAGAGGACGCCGGATCATGGGAAGAAGAGTCATATTGTTGTAGCGAAGTCTGGTGACACGGTGAAGACTATTAGGTTTGGTCAGCAGGGGGTATCGGGTGCTGGGGCGAATCCGACGACTCCCGCAGAGAAGGCGCGGCAGAAGAGTTTTAAAGCGCGACACTCCGCGAATATTTCGAAGGGGAAGCTGAGCGCTGCATACTGGGCTGACAAGGTGAAATGGTGAAAAAAAAATCTACAGTGAATGCTGCGGGGAATTACACGAAGCCGGAGTTACGCAAGCGGATTGTTGCGCAGGTTAAGGCTGCTGCTGTGCAGGGTACGGCTGCTGGTCAGTGGAGCGCGAGGAAGGCTCAGTTGGTGGCTAAGAGGTATAAGGCTGCTGGTGGGGGTTACAAGTGAAGGCACCACAGCGGAGTTTAAAAGACTGGGGTGATCAGAGGTGGCGTACTAAGAGTGGCAAGCCGTCGAGCAAGACTGGTGAAAGGTATTTGCCGGAGGCTGCAATCAAGTCGTTAAGTCCGGGGGAATATGCGGCGACGACGAAGGCGAAGCGCGAGGGTAAGGCGAAGGGCCAGCAGTTTGTAAAGCAGCCTAAGGCGATTGCCAAGAAAACAGCGCGGTATAGGTAGTAATGCTGTATTAACTTTAAGAGGTATTTTTTTGGAGGTGTGAAATGAAAGGTAAAAAGCCAGCAAAGAAGGTTGCATATGGTATGAAGGATGGTGGCAAGGTTGGGTTTAAGCCGTGTTCATCATGCAAGTCTCCTGGGGCTTGTGCCAAGGCTGGGGCTTGTGCAATGAAGATGGGTAGTAAAGGTAGATGAGTTTAACCCCCCTCCTCCCTGGGGGGTGCTGGACATTATTGTTTGTAAGGGGGTGGTGTTTTAATAGTTTAATTTTTTTTGTTTTAAAGGAAGTTGTTATGGCTGCGAGGATGAGGAAGACGCATCAGGATGATGTGAGATCGAAGATACAGGCTACGCAGCTAGTGAACCGATTAATGGGTCATATTGATGGGAAGGCTTCATTAGCGCCAACGCAAATCAGTGCTATCAAAATACTGTTAGATAAGAGTTTGCCTAATTTATCTGATGTGAAGATGGAGCATTCGCAAGGTCAGATAACATTTAATCTGAATGTAGCAAAGGAAAAGTAGCTTGGAGACGGTAGATTATTCACCGCCTGGTGTTGAGGCTAGTCGCTTTCATGTCTCTGATGCGTTTGTTCGTGGCTTAATGGGTCCGGTAGGTAGTGGGAAGTCGAGCAGTTGTTGCGTAGAGATTATGGCTAGGGCATTGAAGCAAGAGCCGTGGCGGGATGGTGTAAGGAGAAGTCGTTGGGCAGTGATAAGGAACACTTATCCTGAGTTGAAGAGTACTACGATTCGGACATGGGAGACATGGTTTCCTGGGCATATAGCGCCGATACGTTGGGATACGCCAATCACATCGACGATATCAATAGGAGATATAGGGGACGGTACTGGGTTGGAGTTAGAGGTATTGTTTTTAGCTTTAGATAAGCCGATGGAGACTGGTAAGTTAAGGTCATTGGAGTTGACAGGGGCTTGGATAAACGAGGCATCTGAGATACCGAAGGAGATATTTGACATGGTGACGCAGCGGGTATCGCGTTATCCGTCGTTAATGAAAGGTGGTCCAACGTGGGGCGGGGTTATTTTAGATACTAACCCGCCGGATGATGACAGTTGGTATTACAGGATTGCGGAAGAATCCACACCGAATGGGTGGGATTTTTTTCGTCAACCTGGCGGGTTATACAAAGAAGGTGAGGAATATAAGCCGAATCCAGATGCGGAAAACATAGACAATTTACCTAACGGATATCAATATTATTTGAATCAAATAGGCGGCAAGGATGAGCAGTGGATCAATGTTTTTTTGTTAGGAAATTATGGAACGACGGCAGATGGCAAGCCGGTTTATCCAGAGTTCAATGACAAGGTTCATGTTGCAGAAAAGCCGTTAGATCCGATGCGTGGCTTACCGATCATATTAGGGTGGGACTTTGGTTTAACACCTGCTTGCGTGGTGATGCAGCAAACGCCCAGGGGGCAGGTGGTGGTATTGAAAGAGATTGTTTCTGAGGATATGGGTATACGTCAGTTTGCGAATGACATTGTAAGACCGATATTAGTTAATGAATTTAGTGGGTTTCAGAAGATTTCTACAGCAGATCCTTCTGGTCAGATTAGGGCGCAGACGGATGAGCGCACTTGTTTACAGGAGTTATTAGAGACTGGAATTCCAACGGAGCCAGCCCCGACGAACGATTGGATTCCTCGACGCGAGGCGGTAGCTTTCTTTTTAACCAGGATGGCTGATGGTATGCCTGGGTTTTTACTAGACCCATCGTGTACTAATTTACGCAAAGGGTTTAATGGGCGATACAAGTATGAGCGACTCAAAACATCTGGTTCTGCGCGTTATCGTGATCGTCCTGTAAAAGATGGGTCATCGCATATTCAAGATGCTTTGCAATACGCTTGTTTAAGAATTAGAAACGGATTATTTAGTATTAAGGCAAAGCCTGTAAAGATGACATCGAATAAAGGTTGGACATGACAATATCAATTGGTAAATCGGTTGCCGAGATAGAAGTCATGGCAGTCAGTAATGAAAGCAGCGAACTGGATATGGCTGAGATTCAATTGAGCCGGTACATCCGTGAGCGCTGGACAATCGCTAAATTTGCAAAACAAGAGTTTACTGAAAGATTTTTAAAGTGTGAGCGTCAGCGTCGTGGTGTTTATGATCCTGAGCGAGCGATGGAAATTGCACGTACAGGCGGCTCTGACATCTTTATGCGATTGACGGATATTAAGTGTCGTGCTGCTCAGTCTTGGATACGTGACGTAATGCAGTCAATGAATGACCGCCCGTTTGCGCTGGAGCCATCAGAGGAGCCTGAGATTCCTGTAGAAGTTAAGATGGGAATCATTGATATGGTGCGACAGGAAGCAGAGTTGTTTGTGCAATCTGGTGCGCGTATTCATCCAGAGGCTTTCAGAACCAGACTTGAGGTTGTTCACGATCAGATCAAGTTAAAAATTAAAGAAGAGGCCAAAGACGCTGCGCGTCGGATGGAAGACAAAATTGAAGATCAATTAGCTGAGGGCAATTTCAAAAATGCTCTTAATGATTTTATAGATGACTTTGTAACTTTTCCTACAGCCATTCTGAAGGGTCCAAGTGTTCGGCGCAGGAAAAATATTAAATGGGGTTCTGGATATCTTCCAATTGTTGTTACTGATTTTCAAAGGGAATTTGAAAGAGTTTCACCGTACGATATCTTCCCTTCTCCAAGCTCTTCTGGCCCCAATGACGGGTATTTGATTCAGCGACACAGACTAAATCGTTCTGAGCTACAGTCGTTGCGAGGGGTGCCTGGTTACTCCACAAATCAAATTGATCAGGTACTTGAGCGGTATGGAGATAAAGGATTTCGTGAGGCGCTAGCTAGTGATCAAGAAAGAGATTCACTTGAGGGGAAGCCGGTTCACTCGTTTTACACAAATGAACTTATTGAAGCGCTAGAGTTTTGGGGATCGGCAAAAGGAGAAACTTTAATTGAGTGGGGGATGTCCAAAAAAGACATCGAAGAAAAAAAAGAGTACGACATTAATGCATGGATGATTGGGCCATTTGTTATTAAGGCGGTAGTCAATCCTGACCCTCTTGGTAAAAGACCTTATGAAATTGCTTCATGGTGTCATATCCCTGGTGCGTTTTGGGGCGTAGCTTTGCCAGAGCAAATGCGGGACACACAGATTATGTGCAATGCAGCCGCAAGATCTTTGGCAAATAATATGGCGATTGCATCAGGGCCACAAGTCGAAGTATCGGTAGATCGTTTACCGGATGGCGAAGATGTTACTTCTATGTATCCGTGGAAGATTTGGCAAACCACTTCAGATCGTACAGGTGGTGGGCAATCTGCCATTCGCTTTTATCAGCCTGGTATGAATTCAGATGTGCTCTTAGGTGTGTATCAGTCTTTCATGAGGCAAGCGGATGAAGTAACTGGTATTCCAAATTATATTTACGGATCAGGCGCTGGTGGTAGTGGCGCAGGAAGGACAGCATCAGGATTGTCAATGCTAATGGACAATGCGGCCAAAGGTATTAAACAATCCATAGCAACAATTGATAACACAATCGCTGGTGTAGTTTCGCGGCTTTATATCCACAATATGATGTATGACTCCGATCAATACGTAAAAGGAGATTTTCGTGTTGTGGCTAAAGGGGCAACTGGATTTATTGCAAGAGAACAATTGCAGGTTCGTCGTAATGAATTCTTAGCAGCGACAGGCAACCAGATTGATTTGCAAATTGTTGGATTAGAAGGCCGCGCTTATCTGCTGCGCGAAGTTGCAAGAACGCTGCAAATGGATACGGATAAATTAGTACCTGATCAAGAGGTACTCAAATTTAACCAAGAACAACAACAACAGCTAGCGGCAATGCAAGCAATGCAGCAGGCCAGTCAGCAACCTGCACCAGCTGAGCTTGATGTCGTTGGTAACCCGGCTGGTGGTACAGACGCCAACATGGTGACTCCTATATCGATGAGGGACGGCGGTATTGTTCAAAACAAATTTAATGCTGATGGCGAGGGCTATGATTATGAAACTGCTCGCCGATACCAAATGCAGCCAGATAGTACTGGGCATTGGGGATCAAGAGTGGAGTTAAATGATCGTGATCGTCCAAAGAATTTACCGGATGGAACTGGGTTGATGTTAAAGGGTTCTAAGCATGAAACTTGGGACAAAGCAGTTACAGGCGAGCAAGAGGCTGGATACAAAATAATTAAACAAGGTGATCGTTATTATTCTGTTCCAGTTCGTAATTAAATAATTAATGGAGGATTTATGTATAAAATGAAAAACGGTTATAAGGATGGTGGCATGGCAGCACCAAAAGGCAAAATGCCCGTCAAGGGAAAGTCGTCTAAAAAAATGATGTCAACCAATATAGTCCCGCAAGCCATGATGAAAGATGGTGGATATGTTTGTGGTATGCGCGGCTCTCAAGATTATGGTAAGGGTGGCTCTAAAGGTTACGGCAAGTAATGTTGATACATCCAGATTTAAGAGAGCTAACCGCACTGGTATCGCTCGATCATAACGAAGATTTTAAAGTTATTTTAAATTGGTTACATAAATCGTTAAATGAAATTAGAGAAGCAAATGATTCAACAAAAGATGAAACACTTGTTAGATGGAATCAAGGCGCTGCCCAAACTCTTCATCAATTTTTGGAAACATCGCAAAACTCCAAACAGTCATTGAGTAAAATAAATTCATTACGTAAGTAATTTTCCCATCTTGGGAATTTAGCGAGGCGCACCGCTTCTTGTGCGCCAAAACCAAAGCACCGTTTAATGTGTCTTTAAACCAGACAGGCATTGACACGTTTAACGATATGTGAATGGAGATCTTATGTCGTTACCACGCGCCGTTATCGCGGCAGAAGAAAAGGCTGAGCAAGCCCTTCAGCAACTTATTGCTTCTAAACAAACCCAACAGTCGGAAGTTAAACCTCAAGAGAGTAGTAACGAGGAAGCTAGCTTGGCTCAAACAGAAAACATCGATGAGCCAACAGAAATTATCCAAGACCAACCAGAAGAGGCTCCTGGCAATCAGGAAGACCCACGATGGGAATCTAGATACAAGTCCTTGGAAGGAAAGTACAAGGCAGAAGTTCCGAGACTGGCGGCGTCAAACAAAGAGTTAGCAGCAAAGTTGCAAAGCCTTGAATATCACATAGAGGAACTGAAGTCAGCGAAACCTAAAGAGTCACTGATTAAACCAGAGGAAGTCCAAGAGTTTGGCGAGCCGTTAGTAGATTTAATTCGCAGAGCGGCTAGAGAAGAAGTCTCTGTTAAAGAAAATGAAATAGCAGAGCTTAAACGTCGACTTGAATCATTTGAGCATTCAACCACAAAAAATGCAGAGCTTGGGTTTTACGAAAAGCTAAATGCATTCTGTGGGGATTGGATGTTGATTAATGATGATAAAGATTTCCATAGTTGGTTGGATCAATATGACGAGTTAGCTGGACGCAGACGACAGGACTTATTGGCCGAGGCCGAAGAGGCAAAAGATGCTACCCGTGTAGCCAATTTCTTTAATGCGTGGAAAAAGACACAAACCAATCGAGAGGCGACTTCTAGCAGAAGTCTTGAATCTCAAGTTGTGCCGCAAAGCACAATGACAGAAAGCAAGCCAGCTGGCAAAAAAATTTGGACGCGACAAGAAATTGCAAATTTTTATTCCAAGGCTCGCTCTGGAGATATAGACGCAAAGCAGATGGTCGCCATTGAAGCTGACATTCATGCCGCGCAATTAGAAGGCCGAATACGGTAATACACGGTGTTTTTTGATCTAAGACATTAGCACCGCTATTGCAGGCATGAGTATTTCAAAAGGAAATTATCATGTCTATTGCAGTTACTAGTGGCTATTACACAGCCGGTTCAAACGCCGATAACTATAAGGCGACGAGTAAGTTCATTCCAGAAATTTGGTCGGGCAAGCTCCAGGTCAAGTTTTACAAATCTACCGTTCTTGGTGAGATTACAAACAATGACTGGGAAGGTGAAATTAAGAATCAGGGCGATAAAGTAATTATTCGTTCTGTTCCCAATATCACCATATCCGACTATACCAAAGGTATGAACTTAACAAATCAAGTTCCTACATCTACACCACTTGAATTAAACATCGATAAAGGCAAATACTTTAGTTTTGTTCTAGACGATGTTGATGAGGTGCAAACAGATGTGAAATTGATGGATATGTTCTCCAACGATGCGGCGCAACAAATGAAGATCGTTATCGACACGGATGTGTTGAATAACGTTGGAGCAGATGCAGCATCAGCAAACAAGGGCGCTACTGCCGGTGCAATAACCGGCAACATTAATTTGGGTGCTGTAGGCGCGCCTTTGGCTATTACTAAAGATGGAGCATCTTCTACCGTTTCTATTCTGGACACCATTCTAGATCTAGGGTTAGTTCTAGATGAGCAAAATGTTCCTGAAGATGGTCGTTGGATGGTAGTGCCAGCGTGGGTTGCTGCATTACTTAAGAGATCTGAGTTGAGACAAGCTCAAATCACTGGTGATGACATCACTCCACTTCGCAATGGAAAGGTTGGCATGATCGACAGGTTTACCTTGTATGTGTCAAATAGCCTAACGTCATTTACTGACCTGGGATCTGATGCAGCAGCTGGTGGAGCTGGCGCTGCTGCTGACACAACGGCGTACAACTTGCTAGCTGGTACTAGGGATGCAATTTCGTTTGCCTCTCAAATTACCAGCGTTGAGACGCTAAGATCCACAACAACCTTTGGCGACATTATGCGCGGCCTAAATGTGTACGGCTACAAAGTGGTAAAGCCGGAAGCATTGGCTGTTGCTCGTGTGCGTAAGGGTTAATCATCTTTACTAGGGCAGCGGGAGCTTCTCCCCTGCCCTTTTTTAATATGAAATTCTTAAGAGATAAAAGAGACGGAGATTTATGGGGTTACACGCCAGCACTGGCGACAAACCCAAACATGGAAGTTGTTGAAATTTTTAATTCCATACACGTAGATAAATCTAACATTGTCAAAAAAAAGACAAAACAAAAACATTGGGAAAAAAAATTATCTGAAAAAGCAAAAGAATTAGAAGAGATATCTAAAAGGATTTAAGTTATGCCAACTTTGTTTAGTACAGTAATTACAAATTCAAGAGTTGACTTAAATGATGTTGCTGGAACACGCTACACAGATTCTCAATTAATTGGTTTTGCAAACGACGGAATTAGAGAGATTAAAAAAGTTAGACCTGATCTATTTTTTAATACTTATGCGACTGCTCTGTCTACTTTTGTAAGTAACGATAACGTTCCAATAGACGATATCTATGTTCAGTTTTTGAAGGACTACATTGTTTTTCGTGCTGGTTTGCGAGAAGACGAGGATAACTCAATAAATCGTGCAGCAGCATTTTTTGCTAGATTTAAAAATGGGCTGATAACGGTATGAGTACATTAAATGATTTTTTAAACGACGTAATGCCTGATGTGTCGGGCTGCACTGTCGATATTGCAAAACATGCGATTCGCAATGCTTGTATCGAGTTCTGTGAAAAGTCATTAATCCTACAGCGTGATCATGATCCTGTAACAGTTGTTGCTGGGATTGTTGATTACGACTTTGATCCGCCAGCAAACAATTTAGTAACACGAATTATGCGCGCTTGGTATAAAGCGAACGAATTGACGGCAGTAGCTCCAGACAGCATTCGATCCTCGGAGGTGTACAACCGATTGTTTAGCGGAGCAAATGTTGTTAGAACAGATCCGACCAGCATACTTCAAAAGGATGAACGAACATTCTCGCTGTATGGAATACCTAAAGATACGGTTGCCAATGGTTTGACTATGCGTGTTGCACTTAAGCCTACAAGGGCAGCTACCACAGTAGAAGATGTTTTACTTGAAGACTATGCAGAAATTATTGCAGCAGGAGCAAAGGCAAGGCTCATGATGTCGCCAAACAAACCGTACACCAACCCACAGTTGGCAGTCGGACACATGGAACTCTTTAGGCAGGGGACAAATGTAGCAAGACAGCGAGCTTATCGCGGCCATGTTAGGGCAGATCTTCGCGTCTCCTTGAGGAGCATTTAAATGGCAGAGAAAATCAAACTGGTTAGAGATGACACACTGCCACAGATTCAAGTAACAGTTACAGATCAAACAACAGGTGCAGCCATCAATCTAACCGGAGCAACGCCGCGATTGCGGTTTCGTGCTGTAGGAAGTACCACTTTACTTGCAACGCTAGTAGGCACAGTTACTAATGGTGCTAATGGCGTGTGCGTATTTGCATGGGGCGCATCAACCCTTAATGTCGATGCTGGTGACTATGAGGGCGAAGTAGAAATTACATTTTCCAACGGTGGTGTACAAACAATATTTGAGCCGTTGAAATTTAAGGTACGCGAAGACTTCTAATGAAGGCCACCGTATCAAGCATTATTGCCAAGGCGCAAACATCTGTAATACAAGTTGTTGCCAGCGCATCTGTACAGATGATGCGTTTGAGTGTCTTAGTAAGTCAGGACTTATTAAAAACAAGAGCGCCGTCTGATTCAGTAACTACGTCAGACTTAAAAATAGCTGCGGTAGAAAAGCTGCTAGCTGAAGCTGCCGTTGCCACTGATCTCGCCGCTAAGTCTTTAATTGCTGCTAGAGCAGAATCCGTTACAGCAAGCGAATCTGCTGATATTCATTTACTCAAGGCTTTGTCAGATGCTGCAAGCGCAACAGCAGTTGCAGACGCAGCAGTTCGCGAGATTACAAAAACACTCAGCGATAGTATTAATGCGCTTGATGATGTTGATGTCGCAAGTGCCGACGATGACCAGACAATCCAGTTCATCAAGGTAATGTCTGAAGCGATTACAACCGCTGATGTATTAATTCTCTCTCTTCAAATTCTACGAACATTTAATGAGCCGGTTTCAACGTCTGACTCAATCGTAAATCATTTCACTAAGTCACTTGCTGATGTTGTAACAACACTAGACATAATAGGTGTTGGAGGCAGCAACCAAACACAAACTGACAGCACAGCCCTTACAGACACTGCGCTCTTATTGCTAAGTAAAGTTCTGTCTGACTCCATAGGTGCGGCAGATGTTGTGCTTTCAACTTTCGGAAAAGCATTAACAGAATCAGTTCCTATAACAGACGCTTCTACTAAAACAGTACAAAAAACCGCAGCAGAGAATCTGACCGCAACAGACACAGGAAATATATTTAAGGATACGGGATACGTAAGCGAAGATTACTTTGCAGAGCGTTATGTTGGGTTTGAAATTAATTTTTAGGAGGTTTAAATGAATACAAACGAACTTATTAAGGCTTCCGGCGAGCTGAACATTAAGCTGACCGGTAAAGATGGCGTTGTAAAGCATGAAGAGACAGTCAAGAATCTGGTTGTTTCTACTGGACTTAACTATATTGCCAGCCGCATGAAGGACGCGACTGATACAGTGATGAGCCACATGGCTATTGGTACAGGCACAGCAGCGGCTGCTGCGGGTAACACGGCCCTCGGCACTGAAGTTGGGCGTGTGGCACTCACCTCTACTACCGTGACGGCTAATGCGGTGGCTTATGTGGCTACGTTTGCACCCGGTATTCCGGCAACGCTATCGGCAATCACTGAGGCTGGCACTTTCAATGCAAGCTCGGCTGGCACTATGCTTTGCCGCACCGTGTTTGCGGCGGTTAACAAAGATGTCAGCGACACACTGTCGATTACTTGGACGATCACCGTGTCGTAGGAATAAGCCATGACCACGATTACCACACGGTCTGGGAAAGGCTCTCCGCTTACCAATGCGGAAGTTGATTCCAACTTCACCAGTCTCAACGGCGACAAGATTGAAAAATCCGGCGACACAATGACCGGAAATCTAACGCTGGCTGGGAACCCGTCCTCTGCGCTTCATGCCTCGACTAAACAATATGTCGATACGACTGCGCTAAATCAAGCAGTTGCATTTGGCATTGTGTTTGGAGGTAATTAATTATGGCTCTTAAAGGTCAACCAATTTCGATTGGCACAAGTGATACAACAATATATACCGTTCCGGCTACGCTTGAATCAAGTGTGCATGGACTTGTGTTTTCAAACAGCACAGGTTCTGCCGTTACGGTAACGCTAAAAGTATTTGCAGTTGCGCTTGGTGGCTCGGCAGTCACAGTAATCAGCGGACAGTCTGTTGCCGCCTACACTTCTTACACATGGCCTAAACCGATTAATATAAATGCTGGCGACTACATACAAGCATCAGCGAGTGCGGCAAATGCAATTGTTGCGCTGTATTCTGTATTTGAGAATAGTGCGACTCCGGTAGCAACAGGATTTTCAACCAAAGGCACATGGTCAGCAGGAATTACGTATGTTGCAAATGATGTTGTGTCGGTATCTGGCTCATCGTATGTGGCAAGACAAACAAGCATAAATCAAAATCCAACGGCTGCAACGCCAAGTACGCCAACTGCATCATGGATGGTACTGACAAGTAAAGGAGATGCGGGCGAGGTATCCTCAAGCAGCAATAGTGCTGTTGACAATGCAGTCACACGGTTTGACAGCACGACAGGCAAAGTTATACAAAACTCTTTGGTAACCATATCGGATACGGGTGCCATCGTTGCGCCGGAAGCAGGTTCAGTTATCCCGTTTTATTTTCCCAACCAAGCAAGCTTCCCCTCTGCTACAACTTATCACGGAGCAATTGCTCATTCACACTCAGATGGCGGCATGTTCTTTGCACATGGCGGGTCATGGATTCGACTGTTGCAAGACGGCGTTACCGTCACAGTAGCTAACGGCGGCACAGGCCAAACGTCGCTAACTGCAAACAACGTCATTATTGGTAATGGAAGCTCTGCCGTAAACTTTGTTGCGCCCAGCACAGCCGGAAATGTGCTGACTTCAAATGGTACGACATGGACATCAGCAGCGCCTGCTAGTAGCGGTATTTCAACAGGAAAAAGCGTCGCTATGTCGATGATCTTTGGATTTTAAGGAGCAATTATGGCAAACCCGAATATTGTCAACGTAACAGACATCAGAGGCAATACTGCTTACGTTATACCTGCCTCTGCTGCTACGGCGACAACTTCGTGGACGCACAACGGAAGCACTGCCCTGACTGGCTTGACGCCAGCAGCCAATACGGTCAATCGCATCACCTCGATTGTAGTGGCAAACACTACCTCATCTGCGGCGACGGCCACAGTGGCAATAGGCAACACAGCGACGTTTGCTTCCGCGACGGTGATTGCTTACCCGGCGTACCAAATCAGCGTTCCACCGAATGCGTCTTTGATCGTTATCGACAAGACCAACAGTCTGTACGTCACCGAGAACCAATCTGTTGCGGCTTACAGCGGTACGGCGAGTGCGCTGACGTTTACGGCCACCTTTGAAGCGATTACCTAATATGGGACTTCGCTATCCCGGCGGCTTCATCAGCGCGTCGTATAACGCGGCTGCGTTTAATGCTTTCTCAGCAGGTTCGGTTGAGTATTTGGTTGTTGCTGGTGGGGGTGGCGGCGGTGATTCAAGTAGTGAGGCGGCAGGTGGCGGAGGCGCGGGTGGATTTCTTACAGGGACGTTGGCTGTAACTGCCGGGACTGCTTTGACTGTAACGGTTGGTAGTGGTGGCGCGGCGAACACAAAAGGTTCCAATTCTGTTTTTTCTTCAGTCACATCAACTGGTGGAGGTAGAGGAAAAAACTCAGCTAGTGGCGCAAACGCTGACGGCGGTTCAGGTGGAGGTGGAGGAAATACTACAAATTTGACTGGAGGGGCTGGCAATACTCCTAGTACTTCTCCGTCACAAGGAAATAATGGGGGAACTTCAGCAGCCAATTCCGCAGGTGGTGGTGGTGGCGCGTCTGCCGCAGGAACTAACGATCCGGCAAATGGCGGTAACGGCACAGCATCTAGCATTTCTGGTGCTTCGGTTACTTATGCCGGTGGAGGTGGCGGCGCTGGAGGTGGTGCTAGTGGGCTAACAAATACTGGGACAGGAGGAACCGGTGGTGGTGGCAATGGGCCTTCTGGCGCCGGAAATAATCCAACCGCAGGAACGGTAAACACAGGTGGCGGTGGTGGCGGGAATGGTGGAATTGGGGCAAGAACTGGTGCCGCAGGCGGCTCCGGCATCGTCATCATTAGTCACCCTGACATCTTTAGACCTGCTGCGACTACTGGTTCCCCACAGGTTTATCAGGCGGGGGGTTACTTAATCTACCGCTTCACAGGTTCTGGCACGATTACATTCTGAGGTGAGACATGGGCCATTTCGCGCAATTAGATGAGAACAATGTTGTAACGCAGGTTATTGTCATCAACAACAACGAGCTACTGACGCAGAAGATTGCGACAAGCGATGACGGGTTTATCAGCGTATCCACGGTTGAGTCCGAGAAGAAGGGTGTTGAGTTCTGTCAGTCGCTCTACGGCGCAGAGACTCGCTGGGTGCAGACCAGCTATAACGGCAGCTTTCGTGGCAAGTACGCAGGCGTGGGCGATACCTATGTCGATGGTGCTTTTGTAGCGCCAGAGGTGCCGGTGGTGGAAACACCAGTGGGAGAGCCAGTAGTTGCTCCACTGACCACAAGCGACGTACAACCCCTCACGTCAACAGATATACCGGCACTATCCAGTAACGACGTAGAAGCATTAACTACCGCTGATTTGCCGTCGATTACCACCAGCGACATTTCTTCGTTGGGGTAAGACATGCCGCAATATCAAGGTATATGGACACTGGCGCAGGCAGCGCAGTTACAGTCCACGCAGCAGTGGGTAAAAGACCCACTGTATAACAGCACGACCTTACTACTCCAAGCAGACAACGCTGCGAACGGCGCACAGAACAACACGTTCCTAGATTCATCCTCGAACAACTTCACCATCACAAGGAACGGGAATACGACACAGGGGTCGTTCAGCCCGTTTAGTCAGACGGGATGGGGGAATTATTTTCCCGGCGGGAACGGTAAGTATATTTCCGCGCCATACAACACTGCGTTTGATTTTGGTACTAACGACTTTTCCGTTGAATGTTTTGCATATGTAACTGACGCTGGCAGGTCATACGACGCTAACAAATATGGTACTTTTGTTAGCGGGGGCAATGCTAATAGCTTGGTTAATTTATGGGGATTTTCATTTCTTATCTCTGGGGGCGTAATAAATCAATTATTTTTTGATGCTAACGGTAGCACTGTACTGACAGCGTCATCACAAAGCATTTCGCTTAACGCTTGGCATCATTTTGTTGTTTGCCGCACAGGAACTGCGCTATCAATTTATTCAGACGGAACTCGCGTTGCCACCACAACATATTCATCTGCTGTAAACACAAACAGTTCCGGCGCTGTACGTATCAGTCAAAGCGCCTTTGAAAATGTTTTTGAAAACTGGTTAATAGGTTACATCTCCAACGTCAGAATTATTAAAGGAACGCAGCCATATAACGCAGCAAATTCTTCCATCACCGTTCCAACTGCACATTTAACTAATATTACAAATACTTCGTTGTTAACGTGCTTGTCCAACCGTTTTATTGATACTGGCACAGCTAATGGCGGCAACCCATTTACCATAACTATTGTTGGTACTGGAATGTCCATCCAAGCCTTCTCGCCATTCGCTCCGCAGTATCAATACACACCAAGCGTGACCGGCGGGTCGGGGTACTTTGATGGAGGAGCAAGTACTTATCTAACTACATCTAATGCAACAGCTTTTGATTTTGGCACTGGCGATTTTACGATTGAGTGTTGGGCTTATGTAACGGCAAAAACAGGTTCGTTTACTCTGCTTTGTGCCACAGAGGGGGTTAATGAGTATTGGGGGTTTGGTTCTGTCGGCTCTACTGGGATGACAATGTACGCAGGCAGCCCCGGCACGGATATTTATTCTGGTTCCGGCAGTATTCCATCTTTAAATCAATGGAACCATCTGGTATGGCAACGATCATCTGGTGTTGCCTCTATGTATCTAAACGGAATTAGGGTTTACAACGCTTCGTATACGGCAGATTTTGGTTCTACTGCAACAGGATTTAGAATAGGACAAAGCGCAAACTACGCTAATTACTACACTACTGGGTACATATCAAATCTTCGTGTTGTCAAAGGAAGCGGTGTTTATTCTGGCAGCACAATTACAGTGCCAACCGCCCCGCCTACAGCCATCACCAACACCCAACTTCTTTGCAACTTCACCAACGCCGGTATCTACGACGGTACGCTGAAGAACAACTTGGAAACGGTGGGCAATGCACAGGTCAGCACATCTGTCGTGAAGTACGGCACGGGGTCGATGTACTTTGATGGGACTGGGGATTGGCTTCAGGCACTTGCTGTTTCAAATGAGCTGTTTAGATTTGGAACAAACGATTTTACCGTGGAGTGTTGGTTTTATCGCTCATCTACTTCAGGTCGCGGGGATTTGCTTGGTACTTATTCGGCTACCCCAACAGGCTGGGGCTTAGGAACTACGATTTCAACTACCGCAGACGTAGTGTTTTATATTGGTAATACAGCATTAGCAAGTACAAGCGCTTCTGCTTGGAGCGTGTCTACATGGACGCACGTGGCAGTTGTGCGACTGAATAACAATTTACGCATTTATGTAAACGGAGTCAGTCAAGCGTCGGTTACTAACACAACTAACTTAGTGGTTGGCAGTCCTCTACAAGTTGGCGCTGCCGGTAATTCTACTCAAGCATACAACGGCTACATCGACGATCTTCGCATCACCAAAGGCATCGCCCGTTACACAGCAAACTTCACCCCACCCCGCGTGGCGCTACCGAGACAGTAAGGACAGGACATGAGTAAATATCCGGGGCGCGTGATAACAGACCTAGCACCAGCGGGGTATTCCGTCTTCTTTGATGGGACGGGGGATTATTTAACGGTTGCGGATAACACCGCTTTAGAGTTTGGTAGCAGCGATTTTACGGTTGAAGCTTGGTTTTATTTCTCGGCAACACCAAATTCTTCTAATGCAATAGTGCAAAAAGGCGGAACAGGCACATCTAATCTAGAGTATTTCTTAAATGTTCGCCCAAGTTCCAACACCATTGAATTTTCGTTCAGCACAAACGGCACTACGCTTACGACTAGAACCTCATCTAGCGTAACGATTGCCCAAAATACGTGGTATCACGTTGCGGTGGCTAGAACTAGCGCCACGTTGTATTTCTTTTTAAATGGGATTTCTGCTGGAACCGCTGCGTTGTCTTCTACTTTATATGCGGGTAATGCCGATCTTGGGATTGGTGCGTCTGGGACGGGGGCAAACATTTTTGCTGGCGGCTACATCTCCAACGTCCGCATCATTAAAGGCACCGCCCTCTACACCGCTGCGTTTACCCCACCAACCCAACTACTAAACATCACCAATACATCACTGCTGACCTGCAACTCGCCAGCCATCGTAGACCAGAGCAGCAACGCTTTTACCATCACTGCCAACGGCAACGCGGTGGCGTCTACCTTTACACCATTCCCAGCGCCTAACATCGCACCGACTTCGCCTAACCCACTAACCCCTGCACCGGGCGTCTGGACACTTGACGAAGCGATGCAGTACACCCAACAAGGTGTCTGGCCTTCATACCCTGCAAACGCAATCGAGGACGTATTCTCGACGTATCTGTACACGGGTACAGGGGCTACGCAGACGATTACCAACAACATAAATACGACAACTTATGGCGGTCTAGTCTGGATCAAGGGCAGAAGCGATGCTACAGGTCATCGATTTACGGATACGGCTAGAGGAACAACAAAGTCATTGGAGTCAAATTCAACTGCTGCGGAGGCGACAGAATCCACAGGCTTGACTGCGTTTGGCACTACCGGATTTACTATAGGCGCAGATGCCGACTATAACACTAACGCTGCTACCTACGCCTCATGGACATTCCGCAAGCAAGCTAAGTTCTTTGATGTGGTGACTTATACGGGCAATGGGGCAAACCGTACTATTTCTCACAACCTTGGCTCTGTGCCGGGGTGCATCATTGTCAAGCGCACAGATACAACCAGCGCATGGGCTGTGTATCACCGCAGTCTTGCTAATACTGAATATTTGGTGCTGAACACCACCGCAGCAAAAGCGACAGGCGCTACTTACTGGAACAGCACCACCCCGACATCGACAGTTTTTTCGCTTGGCACAGCAACGGATGTAAATGCAAATGCCGGAACCTACGTTGCCTACCTATTCGCTCACGATGCAGGTGGCTTTGGCCCTGCTGGTACGGACAGCGTTATTAGCTGTGGAACATTCACCTCTGGAACATATTCATTAGGTTTTGAACCTCAGTGGATGTTAGTTAAACGTATAGACACTACTAGCGACTGGCGGGTTGTTGATATTTTTAGAAACTTTAGTACAGCTAAGTTTTCTACTTTAAACCCAAATTTGGGCAATAGTCAAACAACAGATACAACTACTGCTGGCTCTGCTGAATTTTATCCAAACTCAACAGGGTTTTTTAACACCTATCTTGGTGGTACTTACATTTATGTAGCTATTCGTCGTGGACCAATGCGACCGCCAACCACGGGTACAAGCGTATTTAACGCGGTTGCATTAAACAGTACTACCACAACGCCAGTAACTTTAAATTACGGTTTTCCTGTTGATGTTTGGTTGCCCGTAGCAAGAACCGTTGCAACTAATCTTCAAAGTTACGCATGGCCCATGTTTACAAGACAGCTTAGTAATAATAATGCTGTAAATACCTCAGTAGACACAGGTTGGGGTGGCGGCTGGGGAGACAGCTATTTTACTTGGTACAGTAATACTGGCGTAACCATTTTTGATACAAGCTATCTAAACATAAATAACGCCACATACATTGATTACGGCTTTAGACGCGCGCCGGGGTTTTTTGATGTTGTAAATTATCTAGGAACTGGAAGTGCTGGAGCTACTGTTACGCATAACCTGACGGTTGCGCCTGAGTTAATGATTGTTAAACGACGAGGTGCTGCGGGTGCTTGGAATGTTTACGTTTCTGCTTTAGGTAATAGCCGCTATCTCATACTCAACACCACTGCTGCGGCTGTAACCGGTAACACTGACCGATGGAACAGCACTACACCGACCGCTACTACGTTTACCCTTGGGAACGCCGTAGAGGTAAATACATCTGGTACCACTGGAACTTACGTTGCCTATTTGTTTGCTACGGTACCGGGGGTATCTAAAGTCGGCAGCTACACAGGTACGGGTGCGTTGCAGACCATTAACTGCGGGTTCACGAGTGGCGCTAGATTCATAATCATTAAACGCTCAGATTCAACAGGTAGTTGGTATCTTTATGACTCCACGCGTGGGATTACCAGCGGCAATGACCCTTATTCCTTGCTTAATACTAACGCTTTTGAAGTGACCGCCTCTTACTACGTA
>Ga0194123_10000729_pt1 | contig 58287 bp, 88 predicted proteins | sample TA2MahsurfametaG_5_FD_155479 | JGI IMG/M metagenome (GOLD analysis project Ga0194123, IMG submission 155479) | Freshwater microbial communities from Lake Tanganyika, Tanzania - TA2015023 Mahale A surface | ecosystem: Environmental > Aquatic > Freshwater > Lake | place: Tanzania: Lake Tanganyika... | reverse complement strand
CTTATAATTGGTGTCAAGTTGAACATGATGAAAATGGTTTTATAAGGGCAGGAGATGATTATGATATCAAAGAGTTACCAAGTTTTATTGGTGGTGCTAAATGGATGAAAGAACAAATACTTAAAAACAAATAACATGGCACAACAAACAGCAGTGGAATGGTTAATAGAACAAGTAAAATCAAAGGAATGGCAAGATATGTTTATATGGAATAAAGAAGAAGTATTTGAACGGGCTAAACAAATGGAAAGGGATCAAATAGTTGAAGCTTTTGATTTCGACGGGTATAGGGAGGGAGAAACTTGGGTAAGCAGCGGAGAACAATACTATAGCGAAACATATAAAAAATAATATGCAGCAAAAAGAAAGCAAAACGAACTGGCATTTTTGGATTAGTTTTTTCAAATCTATTATTAGAATATTAGCGAGTCTATCTCTCATAGGTAATAACTTATTAATAGCAGGATTATTGTTTATATTGGCTGAATTTCTCGGAATAATGGAAGAACTTTAATATTTATTTATATAATGGCATATTCAGACTTAGTACTTGATCATTACACCAATCCTCGTAACGTAGGTACTCTAGATAAATCTAGTCCAAATGTTGGTACAGGATTAGTAGGAGCTCCTGAGTGTGGTGATGTAATGCGTCTACAAATAGAGGTAGATGAAGCTACAGGCATTATTAAAGATGCTAAATTTAAAACATTCGGATGTGGCTCTGCCATTGCTTCATCATCTGTAGCAACTGAATGGTTAAAAGGTAAATCAATAGATAAAGCAATGACTATTGATAATATGGATATAGTTGAAGAATTAAATTTACCACCTGTAAAAATTCACTGTTCTGTATTGGCTGAAGATGCAATTAAAGCAGCAATTAATGATTATCGTGAAAAACAAGGACTTGAAAAATTAAACTATGAAACACATCTGTAATCTAATTAGCAAACTTACTTTTGGAAAAGTATGTTTTGGTTGGTGTAAAAAATAAATTGTGATTAAATCTAAAAGCATTACACTTGTTTGTAAAACTCCCAAATTAGATTTACAAAAAATTCAAATTGGGAATTATGTATCTCAGATACTATCTTCACCAACTTTTGTAAACCAATTTTGGGATTCAATTGAGATGGTAAATCGTAATTATATTACAAATAATCGTAAATGTATTGAACGAGAACTGAATCACTACCCACTTCGTTCTTTTAGATTTATAATAAATAAAAATTAAAATTATGAAAAAATTATTATTATTACTAGGTTTTACCTTAATACTTTTTTCTTGTAAAAAAGAAAACACAAACATAGTTGAACAACAAGAGATTGAACTGTCTCAATTTGCTTCTGAGGGTGATGCCTTTTCAGAGCAATCTTTCAGTCATGTCTTTGATGATGTGATGGGGATGAGTGATGAGGTAGGAGTTATGGGTTCAGGCATTTTTGGAAGAGAATATGGTCTGGACACAGCACAGAGATGTTTCACAGTTCGTGTAGATCGTCCAAATGCACCTCAAGCATTTCCAATGATTGTAACAATTACATTTCCGCAATCAGGATGTATGGGTGCAGATGGAAGAGTGAGAAGGGGACAAATAAAAACTGTTTATACAAACAGATTAATAATTCCTGGTGCAGAATCAGTTACAACTTTCCTGAATTATAGTGTTGATTCCGTCACAGTTGGAGGAACATACAAAATTAAAAATATAGTTGACCCAGTACAAATTATGATATTTCCTCCACAATACAACCATAAATGGTTAGTAACAGTTGTAGGTGGAAGATTAGGTTATCCTAATGGTGATGTAGTAGAATGGAACTCAACAAAAACAATTGAACAAATTGAAGGTTCTCACACACCCATACTTCGTGATGATGTATTTAAGAAAACTGGTAATTCAAGTGGTCAATCAGTTAGAGGACTTAGATCTACAAGTTGGTTCTCAGAAATTACTGAACCACTTATCAGAAGGAATACATGTAAATGGATTGTTAAAGGAAAGATTAGAACAGTTAGGAGAAACTTATCAAACACAAGTCCATGGATTAGTATAATTGATTTTGGAAATGGAATGTGTGATAATCAAGCAACACTTAATATAAACGGTAATATCCGAACAATAATTTTACCGTAAACGATTTATGTGAAATATAAAAAATTATAAAGTATGAAATTTTTTACAGAAGTAAATACCTTCTATCCTATTCCTTCATTCAAATTCACATATGACATATCGGAAAAAGAAAGTCGTTTTCAATATTTAGATATTGAAATAGTATGGTTAAAGTGGGGGGCTTCAATAGGATTAATAGCAGAAGAATAAGGGGAGGGGGCGGGTAAATAAAAAACGGCCCGCGAATGCTATCCTACATATATATATCTAAGTATATTTAGAAGGTAAACTATATCTACTTATATTTATAAGTAATTAAAATATAATTTAATGGTAATTATCTTAAAATCTGGCAAGGAGATTGAGTTGACCGACGAAACAGGTCAGGAAGTATTAAAGAGAGTTCGCAAGGCTCTCACATCTGGAATGAAGGGTTTAGTAATCTTTCACGATGATGCTAATGTTAATGCCGTGCATATTGTCTTGAATCTTGAGGAGGTGGCTGCTATTGTCTTAGCAAAGTAACCGCAATTCATACCTCTTAATAGGGTATCGAGAATTGCATCAGACCTGGAGAGATAATGAATCTCCAGGTCTTTTAAAATCATAATATAAAATATACAGATCCAAGACTGCTGTATAAAAGCAATCCTAATGAATATTGTTAGATGGGTACAAACCTATCCAGAAGTAAGTAATACAGGTGAAGTAACTTTTAAATATCTAGAGAAGTAATAAATATTTATTATTATGATCAAAAGTAGGAGTTACTAGCAATCAAAGACCAACAAGCCATAATTGAGGAATTAAAATCTAAGATAAATGCCGCTTCCAGCTAGTGGACAATTGAATGTAAGTGACGTCAGGACTGAGCTGGATTTATCTTCGGTATCCAACTTTTCCTTTTCACAGGCAGCAGCAGGGGGTTATGTGTTACTAAACTCACAGAGTCCAAGTTTACCTTCCGTTTTAGGAAACCCTTTCATTAATATTAATTTAACTCAATGGTATTCATATTGTCATAAATGTGCATCATCCTGTGGCCCTTCGGAATATTCTGTATCAGCACTTGAATATGCTATAATAGACTTGGGAACCACCTCTGGTCGTGTATCATATGGGTTATATAGTACAGACACATGGGCATTGTATTTAGGTTACCCTTATAATTCTTCAGGAACACTTGTTGGTACCTCGATTGCAAGTGGAGGGGTTGGTTACTTCTCATCAACTTATGATTATACATACAGCACGGAAAGTAATCTGTATTTTTTTGCAACCGATAAGGGAGGAGATATTCAAGTTAGTTGTCCTGAAGTTAACTTATATTGGTCGTTCAGTATGGGTGCAAATTCAGGGGAATTTGTAATTTATGTCAACGGTTCTCAGGTTGTTGGCGAAACAAGTAACTCAAGTGGTAACATAACAGTAGCTTTCGGAGATTCCATATCGGTTGATGTAACCTCGACAGCAGATTCAGGTTTTACCGCGGACGCCACCACTTCAATTGTAGAGGATAGTACTCAAGTTTGTTCCGATAACCAATCAGGATTTCCAAACGCATATGCAAATTGTTCTCACACGGTGGATGGCTTTGACTTAGAAGTTTACGGCACCGCAGCTCAAGTTTAATTTTTTACAACTTTTAGAGTATGCTTCTACTTTCGGTTTTCTAAGAGTTGGGATTGACACTGATAAAAGGGTGAAAGGGTAGACGTATACAAAAAAAAGAAGAGGATAGTAAATCCTAATGATTGAACTAGTAAAAAATAAGCTACATAAGTAGTAACTGAAATCAGGTGTGGCCAGAGGGGAATACGTGTCTCCCTCCTAACTATTTTTAGCCTCTTTGCTTATATATCAAGCCCTTTTATATTCCTTTCTAAACAGTATTACTTGCAACAAAAATTGCATTTATCGATATCGATTCGATCGATCGACTCGCTCACTCGCTACGCTCGTTCGCTTCGATAGGGGAAGTAATTGGGGTGGAGTCCGAGCGAGCCTGCAGGGCGAGCGAGGGTAAGTGTTAGATATTTATACTAGAATACAATGCAATTGTACCCTATGATATACGAAGGTGAAAAGAGAAGTAGAGGGTCTGGAAAGACTTACTCAGTATTTGAGATTACAAACGACAAGACGGGCCGTAAGCATTATATGGTTTCTTCTGTCTATACCATTGAGAACATCTTGAGTGGCATTCGCACTTATGTTAACTCAAAAACAGTTGGAGGAGGTGCAAAAGATCTAGCCCAAGACATCAAAGGGTCTGGTAAAGACTACCATGAAGACTTTAAGGTAAAACAAGTAGGCAAGGGTATGTCTAGAGAGGCTGCCGAAAAGAGAAGGGCCGAACTTGTTACTAAGTCAGGTGAGGTATATAATCAAGAGATAGGTGTATCTTAATATCTACATATATAGAATACAATGCAATTGTACTCTAGCCTAGTTTTTCATATTTAGATAAAGCTACTTCAGTCTGGCGGCGAATCTCCTCCAGCGTCTTAAGCCTCTCAATCTCCTCAAGAGCTTTCTTTTTATTTTTATTATTATTGCCAGTCAAGTGTTCAACGATTGATGATCTAGACTGTTCAGCCTCCTTGGCTTCATCTAAAATAGATGCAATAGTAGATAGGGTAGATTTGTACAGTAGTACTTTAGCAATTGTCATAATAGGTAATTTAAATTAACTAATTTTGTTTCCGGATAGAAAAGCTTTAAGCTCTTCTTCTGTCATCGTGATCAGGTCTAAACTGTCTTTACCTCTTTTCATAGTTGTTTTATTTAGAGCTAAAAATAAGGGTATAATATATAGGTAAAAAAAAGTTTATTAAAAAGTTGCCAGTCTGGAAATCAGTCCTTATCTTTAGTATATTAAATAACAATTTAAAATCAAAAGTATGGAAACAAAATTCTGCATCCACGTCATCAATTCTGAAACCGGACAACTTAAAGCCGAAGTTATAGGTCCGGGTCATGAACTACAAGCCGCACTCATGGCTGTCATGTCCCGGGATCCTAAAATTAAAGAACTTGTTCTTAACTCCCTTGCAGCTATAATATTAGATGAAATAGGGAGTAAAAACGATCCTATTAAGTCCATGCTAGAAAAAATGAACGATCCTATTAAGTCCATGCTAGAAAAAATGAATATCGAATTAAATTAAAAAAAAAGTTGCCTGAATGGAATTTAGTTCTTATCTTCAGGCTAATTAAAAATCAAAGTATATGACAAAAAATCAAACAGTCGAGCTACTGAAAAAACAGCTCCCCGGCTACTACTCGGCTGACCAAGTAATCAACCTTATTAACGAGATCGAAGACGAGAACCAAGACCTGGTTGCAGATAAGATCGAGGGTCTTATCGAGAGGGTCGAGACTAAAGTCGAGAGAGCCCTCCGGGATATGTACTCCGATGATCTGGTAGATCTGGAATCGGCCGAATTTAGTCTTTGCGGGAACGAGATTAGTCTCGAGTCTGTAGATGCTAATGAAGAGCAGATAAAGGAAAGAGTAACGGAGGTTGTACGCGAGGCCTTGTTAGATTATTTTCCAGCACCAAAACCATTAGTAACGGCATAGCTTTGGCTACGAGAGGGGGCGGCTGTAAGTACGGCGTAAGTCCTCTTCTCTTTTTAAAAATAAAGTTGCCAGTACGGAAAATAAATCTTATCTTTAGTTCAAATTAAAAATCAAACGTATGCAAAAAGAAATTAAAGACTACGAAATGTTCAGTGCAGCCGGAAACCGGGCCTGCCAGTCAGTTGTAAACTCGATTACTAAAAAGATTTTAGGCAGTAAGAGGGTTACTGAGGACGATGTCCTTGACTTGTTTAATAAGGGTAGAATAAAGATTGCTGAAAAGCATGGAGAGGTATATGATACTGAACCTAGGTATCATATTAAGCAAAGTATTAATGCTGCCTTGAAGCAGGCAGGATATTCGTTTAACCTTTAAAACTAACTTATGCGTATTATATCTGAACTTACTCAAGTCATTAGACATTTTCAGCTAAGCATTGGCGAGCGTACCTACTACTATAAAGAGCATTTAGATGATAGGGGTAAAGTAATTGAGGACGAGCTTACCGATGAAAATAATAGCGTTTATGATAACCCAGCCTTGCTGAAGCATATAAGAGGTTTTATTGATACTCAATATAATAATTAAAAATCAAACAAAATGGCAAAGAAAAAAACACCCCCCGCAAAGCAATTTATTGCAATTGACACTTATGATGAGAAATTGATCAGTAAAGGAAGTCTGGAACACGTAACACAGGTTCTTGAATGCTATGTTCAAGACGAAGATTACGATATGGAAGAAATAGCAGAAAACATTGAAGTGTATGAGCTGGCTGAGTTGAAAAAGGTCCAGACTTTTCATAGAGCTCCTGGAATAACAATCGAATCATGAATCTAGACGATAAAGTAACTTATCTTGAAGAAAGAATAAAGCTCTGTAGACTTAAAACTAAAGAACTAGAGAGCCTTCTTGAAAAATTATACTGGGAGCGGTTTGTTAAGTATGATATTACCCTAGAGGCATACTATCGAATCGCCTCCCAAGTATATAATGTCAGGACCCGGAAAGGAAGTTCTTTAATTTATCATTTAAAAAAGTTTTTAGGTTAGTTGGTTTTTTGATAGATATTTGTTATATTCTTTATATATAAAAGAAACTAAAACAAATAAAATCAAACAACATGGCTTTCCAAAAACTAAACCCGGTGTTTAAAATCGTAACCTACACCGAAGCAAAACGCCGTGGTGACGTAGCTCGCATCGCGGAAGAAACAGGTTACACTCAATCAATGGTATCTAAAACTCTACGTGGCCTCCGCAACAACGACTCCATCGTAAACAAGGCTTATCGTCTTGTAAAAGATCGTCAAACAAACTTGCAACGCCTGTCAGAGGTAGTTGCTTAAGGTTTTCGTACTTTTGATTTTTAATACGGACTGGTGTTTCTACGCCGGTCCTTTTTTATGTTGGATAGATTTAATTAAATGAATTTTTTTCTCGAATTTTCCGGTACTCTATAACTCATTGATTCTCAATAGATATAAAATTTTAGTAGAAATAGTTGCTAGTCTGGAAAAAATCACTTATCTTTAGTGTATTAAAAATCAAAGCTATGGCAACAATTAATCGCTCAGAGATCGAGCAAATGATCTCAAACCTCGCTAACGGAACTATCTACTCTGTTTCTTTTATCAAAAAGGACGGTAGTACTAGGTTGATGAATTCAATCAAAGGTACAGGTAGAGGAGTAAAGGGAGTAGGTGCTAAGTATGACTTTAAGTCAAAAGGTTTAATCCCGGTTTATGATTTACAACTTGCTAAGAAGGATCCTAAGAATCCTGATAAAGCTTGGAGGACAGTTAATATCGAAACTATTTTCGAGTTGACTGTTAATAAAACAAAATACGAAGTAGTGTAATATGACAGGCCCCTTTGGGGCCCTTCTTTAAATCTATTATGAAAACACTTATTATCCATCCTGATGATCGTTCTACTGATTTCTTGAGAGCTATTTATAGCTCCTTGCCTGAGTATACTCTCATTACTATGGGTACAAGGAAAGAGGTAAATAAACTGATTAAGTCTCATGATCGTATTATTATGTGTGGTCATGGAACGCCTTTGGGCCTACTTTCAGTAGATAAGTTTGATGGAAGTTTTATTGTCGATTATAATACTGTACCTTTGTTTGAAGACAGAGAGTGCGTATTTATTTGGTGTAATGCTGATAAGTTTGTAAACTATTACGGCCTTAAAGGGTTGTACAGCGGAATGTTTGTATCAGAGGTCGGAGAAGCGTTAATGATGGGGTTACCTAACGTTCCTCGAACGGTAGTAGATGAATCTAATAATGTTTTCGCCCAAGTACTTGGTGAGGGAATGAACCGTGACCTATACCATGCTTATCATCGTATGATGAATACTTACGAGACTTTGGCTGAGACTAACGTAGTTGCTAGGTATAATTCCGAACGATTATACTTGGTTCTGTAACTCATTGATTCCCAATAATAAAAAAATATCGTTAAAAAGTTGTTGGTTTTGTTTAAAGTCGTTATCTTTAGTCCGTTAATTTAATTATTAAATAAAAATTAAAGTTATGCCAAAAGCATCTACAAGTGGGGCAGTACTTACAAAACTTGCCAGCGCATTAGACAGTATGCGTAGCGAATTATCCACAAGAGAATTTCGCAGATTCGACGGAAAAGAGTATTCTACTCGTTTCAAAATTTCGAACACCTTCTCTACTGTACTTAGGAATCTAGGAGCAATTCAGGTTAATCCTAATAAGAGAGGGGAATATTGCATAACAGCTAAGATGGTCGGACTCCGTCCTTCTACGGTTCTTAAGCATATTAATACATACCAGAACGGCTGTAGCGCTAACAAAAAACAGAAGTCTAGGAGAAGAGCTAAAGCGCCAGCTCAACAGTACCTTAAAGTTATTCAGCCTAAGCTATTCAGTAATGAACCGACCTTTGACGTAATTATTACAGCTTTAAAAGAAAAGATTCGTAAAGAAGTAATGTCAGAGTTAATGAACTCTTTGACGACTGCGTAGATGTTGGGCTAGTGTTGGGGGGAGCAATCCCCCCTTATTTTACTAGAAAAAGTTGCCAGTCTGGAAATTAATTCGTATATTTAGGTATAAATTAAAAATCAAAGTATGAAACCTCAACAAAATCTGCTCGAGAGAGCCAAGCCAGAGTTACTGAAAGCTATTGCTCAGTACAAAGTTGATTACCCTAATACTGCTTCTATAGTAGAGGACGCCCTTAAAAAGTCCGAAGGTGTATCGTTCCTTCAGTACGGTATTATATGTGATATGTGGTCCATACTAAATGCAGCAAAGGTAGAACATAGTTTCAGTAATCCATGGGAATTATTTTATGATAGGACTAAGTAGGTAGTTCGAAAGAACTACCCTAACTTCTGTCTAAAATTAAAAGCCATGGAAACAACAGCATTCAAATTTAACGAGTATTGGATATGGGCTATCGACTATGAGACCGCTCTTAATCACTATAATCACCTAGTGAGGATTTATAGGTTAAATGAAGCTTAACAGGATACAATATCATTGTTATATTGATACAAAATTAAAAATCAAAGTTATGAAATTTAAAATCACACATCTTGTAGCACGGACCGAATCCTGGTCCGATCGTAAGAATGAGCCTTATAAGCTCAATAATAAGCTCTATATTTGGCCTACAGGTGAAACCGTAGGTGAGAACCTTTTTAATAGACGTAACCGACCGCACAGTATCTGGAAGAAAGAAGTGATACCGGCTATCATGGAAAAGCTTTCAAAGAAGTATCCTGAGGTATATAAGCATGTAGCAGGTGAGAAATGGGGATGGAGACAGAAGTGTGGATGCAATATGTGTTCTTGTAGTCCAGGCTTTGTAAGTAAGAACATAGGCCAGTATTATATTAGTGTAGAAGTTCAGTTTGAATAAAGGAATCTATAACTCATTGATTCTCAATAAACATAAAATTTTAGTAGAAAAAGTTGATAGATTAGTTCGAAGTACTTATTTTTAGTGCAAACAAAAAAATCAAAGTTATGCCAAGAAATTCATTACCTATGACTGCTCTAACGATCGAGCAGATTAGACAAGAAGCACCGCAAGCATTTGCTGCTACTCCTCGTCCTGGACTTTCAGCTAAGTATTCTTTCCTCCCAACAAGCCGTATCATCGAAGATATGGATCGCTTAGGATGGAGAGTAAACATGGCTAAGTCAAATCGGTCACGTACGTCAGTTAACCGTGAGTTCGGTAGCCACGTCATCAAGTTCTTTCATCCAGAAGTCTTTATTCAAGATACCGAAGGTAATGTAGAGAGCTATATAAACGTCGTGGTGATGAATAATCACGCCGGGGTAGGTAGCTTTAAATTCGAGCTGGGTATCTTCCGTTTAGTTTGTACTAACGGTCTAGTGATTAAGGATACTGATATGGGATCATTTAATATCCGTCACTCAGGTTATTCGTTTGAGCAATTACAGCAGACTATGAATACTGCTATGGAACGTTTACCTGAGCTAGTTGGTAAGATCAATCAGTACAACATGATTACGTTGACAGCCGAGCAGCAGAGAGAGTTTGCTAGGCAGGCTATCGCCCTTCGAAGCTATACCGATCGAGTACCTACTGAAGAAGAGCTGGCTAGCTTTTTAGTTCCTCGCCGTCAGCAAGACGTAGGAGATAGTTTGTGGGTGGTAATGAATCGTATCCAAGAAGGAGTGATCAAGGGCGGGTATGACTTTACTAATAGGCAAGGTAAGTCGCGTAAGGCTAAGTCAATACGAAACATTCAGAAAGATATAGAGGTTAACCAAGCTATCTGGGAACTCGGAATGCAGTTTGCATAGGGTTGGTTTGAAGCCCCTTCGGGGGCTTTTTTTTTAAAAAAAAGTTGCTATCATAGATAAAAGTCCTTACCTTTCGTTCATTAAAAATCAAAGTTATGAAAATCAAATCAACCGTTTATCCCCCAACAAGACTTGAACAGAATGAATGGATGGAGTATCATCGTGTTTCTTCTCGTGTACCTAAATATGATGGATTATGCAGAGCTAGGAATATGATGATGGAGTACGATAGCAAAGAGAATAGGTCTCTGATAAAACGAATGGCGCAAAACTTAAACCCTAACACATATTATGAAGAAGATCAACTCGATGGCTCTGTTAAGAGCTGACTCAATCATCGCATCAGGTGAAAAGAACGACTGTACCGTTTATGCCATCGCTACAGCCTTTGAAATGGATTACGACGCCGCCCATCAAGAGGTAACCACTCGCATGAACCGTCGAGAGGCTAGTGGCGTAAAAAGATCTAATTTAGAACAAGCGCTCGTCGAAGGTACTACTATTAATGGTAAAACTGTTACACGTGTAATTAAGTCGCCATCTAAGACATATAAGGTATACGGTAATACTATTCCTCGCCAGCTCCGTCTTAGCTCCTTTATAAAAGAAAACCAAGAAGGTACTTACGTTATCCTTACTAGAGGCCATGCTCTAACGCTAAAGGATGGAGTGCTTATGGACAATAAGAACGAAACTAAGACTAGGGCCCTGGTTGAGATTGCCTTCAAGGTAGACTAGGGTACAATTGCATTGTACTATATACAAGGAGAGAAAGGGATACATAAGGTATCTCTTTTTTTATGTATACTATATTAATAGCCGATATACTAAAGGAGATACAAGGATATAAAGTATTCTAGATCTTGCCAGAGCGGCATTAAGTAGCAAGGCGAGTTAGGTGTATAATAGGCTATATACTTTACATTCTTAGAACAGGTCTCTAAACCTTTCGTGGTACAGCTTAAGCTTTAAAGCAACCTTCCAGCTTGCTTTTTCTGATAGGTTCGGTACAGTTAATCTAAGGTAGATAAGAGGTTTGTTTAGTTATCTTAAAGCTGATTGGTAATAGCGCTTAAAAGTTTTACAACGCCTCACCTTAGCCTCACCTTTTTTTCTTCGTACCACGCAAGCTTCCAGCTTGAGGGCCGCAGTCCTGATCCTTTCCCGATTCCTTTAAAGAGCTTTAGTTCTAATTCAGAGCTAAGATTACGTACTTACTCCCAACGATCCAACTTTTCTCAAATAAATATTTTTTTATTTTTTAAGAAATAAATTTGGAAATTTGGTTGGGAGTATGTAATTTTAGTTTAAATTAAAAATTAAAAGTATGGAAAAGAAAGTATTTAGGTTTAAAAAAATGAGTAATGATTTAAAAAGTTTTGTGGAATGGTTAGAATGGAATTATAAAAAAGGGAAGGGAAAGAATGTTGAGGAATGGGATGAAGATGAAAGTTATTATTGGGATGAAAAGAATTTAGAATTGATTTTGTATAATGAAGAGTTTAGTAAGGAGTATGAGGAGTATAATGAGGAATATGTATATTGGATAAAAAAGTTAAAAAATAATTTGAAATAAATTTGGAAATTTGGTTGGGAGTATGTAATTTTAGTTTAAATTAAAAATTAAAAGTTATGAAAAAATTAATGAAAAAAGAAATTGAAGTTATTAGTGGTGTAGTTTGTAAAAAAGTTGAAGTAGAGAGGAAAAGAGTAATGGGGGAAAAGTTGAAGAAGGATAAAGAGTGGGGGAAGTTATTGAAAGAGGGAGAGGAGTTGGATAAGTTGTTAAAGGTTGTTAAAGGAAAGGGGGATGAAATTAATGGGAAGATAAAGAAGTTAAATGAAAAGTATAAGTTAAGTGGGGGTAGTAATAATGGTTGGATTGGTTGGAGTGGTATTAATGTGTATGGAAATAGTGATATTAAAATTAATTATAGTAGTGGTTATGTTATGAGGAATGAAGTGATAGATAAATTAATTTTGAAAAATTTAGGGGGAGAGGTTGATGTAGATAAATTAATAGGGGAGTTGGTTAAAGAAATGTTGTAGGTAATTTAATTAATATAATAATGATGAAATAGTTTGAAAATAATTATTATATTTTTTTAGGGAAAAAGTTGTTAGTTTAGTTAGGAGTAATTAATTTTAGTTCAAATTAAAATCAAAGTTATGTCAGATGTAGTATTAAGAGTTGAGAAGTTTGAGGACTACAAAGTCTCTCTTACCCTTACAACAAGGATTGTTACAGCAATTGACATGCTGTACTATAATGAAAAGTTTCATACAGAGCAAGAGACTGAAGGTCCTTGGAACACATTTTTTAGGGAGCTGAGCGGGTACTTAAGTCCTTATGAAGTAGGTTATGATATCCTATGTGAATACTTTAAGGGAGCCCATGATGTTATACTCGAAATAAGAGTTGATATCTTGGAACGGGCAAATCGTCAAAACAAGACTCCTCTTAACGGTGAACTTATAGCTGGTACTTTATTAACACATCTGTTTAAGCATTTGGAGTTTCGTACTACTTGGTATGGAAGAAAGCAAGTTGTCCTATTTGATCAAGATTGGTCCGCAAGAGAGCTGAAAGGATTAACTTTGTTTGCTAAAAAATAAAGTTGCCAGTCTGGAAAGTAAAGCCTATCTTTAGTTCAAACTAAAAACGAAAGCTATGAAAGTAATTATCTCTATTCTATCTCTGCTTTGGATCTTCCTTGCTCTGTTGGCTGTATGTGAGCCTACCGAACAGACTGTTGAAGTACCTGAGTATGTAGGAACGATCTATGTTATCTTATTCCTTGGCCTACCTTTTGTAATATCGGCCCTATTGCCTAAGGTAAAATAAAGTTGCCAGATTGGTCTGAAGTACTTATCTTTAGTTATAACTAAAAATCAAAACGTATGACAAACTTGGTAAATGGTAAGACAGTTCAAATGAACCTTGTAGGGCTAGATGGTAATGCATTTAGCCTCATGGGAGCCTTTTCAAAGAATGCCCGTAAACAGGGCTGGACAAAAGATGAAATAGATAAAGTAATGACTGAATGTATGGCAGGGGATTATAATCATCTCCTTAGTACCCTTGTAATACATACAGTAGATACAGAGGAAGTACCTGAAGAAGATGATTAAGGCTTTGTGATAGTTGGTCGGAGAGAGGAAGAGGGGTTTCATAACTCCCCTCCATAGATCCTCTCCCCCTCCGGGGGGCTTGATGAAAAAAGTTGCCCCCACCTGCTGTCAAGTGACGGCAGTGTGGAGGTAGCTGACCCCATCCTAACACCACTGTAATTACAGCTACTAACAGGGTATACGCGGATAAGCGGAGCGTGAGTGATGAATTACCCGCTGGCAAATTTTTTAAATTAACTAAAATATATATCAATGTGGAGTAATAAATACGTTAAGAGTTTACTATCGGTTGGTTATTCTTTCATATTTAAAGGTCAATACTGTTATATTACACGGTTGTTGAATAATCGTTTTGAGTACAGTACTATAGAGCGTCCAAAAGGTAACTACATGTATTACAACTTTTTCCAGAAAACAACGCATTTTCGTTCGAAGTTTAAAAATATCGTTCAAAAAGGTTTGGATTTCAAACCAGGTTTTATACCTTTAGTTGATAGGATTGCAAAGAATATAAAGGATGGAAAATCGCCTAACCTAAAAATATATATGTTATGATTTATTTTTTATTAACACTTCTATCTGCTTTTGCAATTACTTTTACTGGTATGTCGTGGTATTTAGGTACTTACCGTGAGTGTTTTTCATCAAGTAGGGTATATCACATCAACATGTTTATTTTTATCAGTTTTTTTATTTATCTTGGTATATGGGCTAGATCTTCATTTTAATTACTAAAAATTAAAACATTTTTGATATGAAAAATTTTTCCGTAAGTGAAATTTTTATTCTTTTAATGTGTGTGGTATGTATTTTCTTTAGCGAGTATATCTATTTGTTTAAAGGTGATCCTTTAAAGGCTATATTCATTGGTTTGTGGCCCCCAACCATACTTAGTCTTATCAATTATATAAACAGCAAAAGAAAGTAATATGCAAAATTTTGATATCATACTGCTATCGACTATTATCTCTACGCTCTTTATAGTTTTTATTGGTCTAACAGTTAAAGAGTTTATAGTAATGGGGAATAAAAAGCTTGAGCTTCAAGAAAACAGTCCCCGAGCCCGGCTTACCCGATTCATGGGACGGGTCTTTGACTCGCCTTTAGAAAAAAGAGCCGATCTCGGGCAAAAGATAATAAATCTTAAATCTATTGAAAATAAGATTGCCGATATGGAATCCGATGGAGTATATTTTCCAGAGAGTGTAAAGATTGAGTTAGAAAAGAAACGCAAAGAGATGATATGTGAATATTCCGGGCTCCCTTCTATGAAAGCTTATGAATGATCTATTTTCTTTAATAGCTCCCTTATTTCCCCAACCTTACACTATAATTACTATATTTAAAGAAACCTGGGAGATGAAGGGATCTCCTATGTATATACATGAATAAAAGAAGTATCAAAGCCTCCATTAAAGAGGCAGGTGATATGATGGTTTCGAGTCCGGGGCCTGTCATGTCTGAACCTAATTTTATTGAATTACTATCACGAGAGGTAAATAAATTAAATAATCTTGGTAGGATTTCGCCCGTAGTCTATAATAGGGCATTAAATTTACTTCCATTACTGCGTACGTCTATCCTGAATATATATGGAAGGCGCGAAAACGGGCTCGAGCAGGCTCTAGTCTTTTTACTCAAACAAGCCGGAAGGGTACGATAGTTGCTATTTATTAGCATGAAAAGTTTATTGAACGAAGTCCGTCGTTTTCAAAAAATTGCCGGCATATTGAAGGAGATGGAATTAGGTCTGAAGCCTGATCAATTAGAGGAAATGCATGTTGATGCATCCGGTAATTTAATTAGTGATGAAGAGTTTGTAAGACAAATTGTTTGGAAACATTCTACATCTCTAGCAAAAGCTTTGAGAGCTCTTCATAACCGTCCGGGATATCAAAGAGCTAAGGACTTCATCAAGCAATGGCTTATAAACGTTGCAGAGGAGATCGGACTAGATCCTATTCCTTCTTTTGATGATCCAATGTTCTATCAAGGCCGTAACCCGGGCGAAATTCTTAATTACGTTAGAGATACTCTTATAGATATGTTAAAGGCGCAAGGGTCTAAGGGTGAGGAAGGTGAACTAACTGAAGATGATTATTATACAGGGACTCCTTCAGGAGATACCGATGCTATGAATATAGCAGAAGATGATTTTAGTGCTACCATGCATGCAGTCGATGACGATCCTGTAGTCTAAGACTATTTATACGTGTGATAAAACTAGCCGATCTTATTAAGACTCAAATTCAACCTAGCGAGAAGTCTAGGATGAAAAATTTTCTTTATCGCGGATCTAGAGATCAAATTAATCTACACCCTAACAAATATAACGTTGTAGGTAGTAAGCACGGTACTATTGAAGGTAAAGGTCCTTTAGATACTTCCGATCGTCCGGAAAATACTAATACATCTCAAGTTTATAATAATGGATATCCGTGGAACGTTCCTGAGGTTGGCGGGATCTTTGAAAATGAGCAAGAGAAGATTTTCCAAAATTTAATCGGACGTGAGTTTCAAACTCTTGAAGATGTGAAGAAAATGGCTTCTAGATTAAGGCAAGCAGGTTTTGTACAAAGCGATATTGAAAAATTTATAAAAACTTATTTAAGATGAATAATTTCGATCTAAAGCAATGGCTCTACGAGAATAAACAAGGTGCTTACGGAAAGGCGGCTAGGTTAAACGAGTTCTATTCAGAAGATGGTTACTCAGATGAAGTAGTTAATAGGGATGATATGAATGAGATTAATCCTGCTGCTTTAGGAGTTGGACAAGCTCGGGCAGATGCTGAAATGCAAAAGCAAGATGATCTCAATGGAGATATGGTTGATAATGTGAGTATGGGTGTAGTCGCTGAAAATAAAAGTAGTACTTACGTTAAAATTGAAGAATGGGAAGTTGATATTCTCGGAAAAGATTATATTATAAGTGCCGATGTTAGTGTAGATTTTCATTATGAAGAAGATGATTACTTTGACGATATGCTAACTACTACTGGAGGATATTTCGTAGATAATGCATCTGCTATTATTACTAAGTTAGAAGTTTTTGAAGGCGGTGGTTATAGGAATATTACAGATCCGGTCCTTATCAAGCAAATACAGGATCTAATAAATAATGATTCAGAACTCAATAGACAACTTGAAGATGCTGCTGCTAATTATATTGATTGGGATACAGTAGATGATATCGATTACTACGAGGGTCCGGATATGGAAGAGAATGTAAGTATGGGTGTAGTCGCTGAAGGTGAAGGAAATACTGATGTTCAAATTGAAGAATGGGAAGTTAATATTCTCGGGAAGGATCATATTATTGATGCTGATGTTAGTGTAGATTTTCACTACGAAGGTGCTGACTATGAAGATCATATGGAAATCAATCCTGGCGGTTATTATGTAGATAAGGCTACAGCAGTTATAACCAGGTTAGGTATAGGAGATGGCGACAATTATAGGTATATTACGGATCCTACTTATATTAAACAGATACAAGAATTAATAAACATAGATCCTAAACTTAATAGAAAACTTGAAGATACTACAGCAAATAGCATTGACTGGAGTAGAATGGATGAGACTGTTGGGTATGTAATGAAAATGAAACCTTCTGATCCTTTAGAACGAGAGGAGTTGGAAGTCTGAAAAAAAATCCTTAACTTCTTTATATAATCAAAAGATTAAAAATTTTTAAAGAAAGTAAGAGAAAGAAAAAGAGAAAAAATAAATGAATAAAGTAACGGTTTTGCGGCTTAGTGGGTGTCGTTACTGTAGTGAATTGCTTGAGAAGCTTGATGATATAGGGGTTAGATATACTTCTTTAGATGCTCATGAGAATGAAAAGTATGCTGATGATGTTGAGGATCTTATAGGTACTAATTCTTACCCTATAGTTATAGTTGCGGTCAAAAGGCTTTTTCCATTTTTTATTTTTCGTGCTGAAACTACGGATCAAATAGGGGAGGTATCTTTTAAGAACTTCGTTAAGATAGGGACTTTATCTATTGATTCGATGGTTGAAATAACTTCAAAACTAGTATAAATGCGTTACAAAGCAATCGTTACGGAAAAATTAGAAGCTCTCGATAACTCTATTAGTTTGATTAGATCACTCCTTGCTCGGCCTAATTTAACTAGAGAGGAATTAGAGAATTGGCAAACAAAGGTAAAAGAGAGAATCGCAGAGATACAGACTCTTGTAAATGCAGAGAAGGAATCTCTATAAATAAGTTGGTTTCGTTCAGATAGGTTATTATATTCTTATATAAACCTATTTGTATGTTAACACCCGAACAGATTGAAAGTAACTTAACTAGATTTTACAAAGTTATATCAGAGCATATTTCTGAACCTAGAGCTACAAAGCTCTCTGCATTATATCAGAAACAAGAAGAGATACTTGCTCTAGCTCCTGCTTCTTCTCGTACTGCTTTTCATAATGCATTTCCAGGCGGTTATGTCGATCACGTTTTAAGAGTAGTAGATGCTGCTTTAGCCTTATATGAAGTATGGGGTAATTTTGGTGCCGATATGAATACCTTTACAAAAGAAGAATTAGTATTTTCTGCAATTAATCACGATTTAGGTAAGCTAGGACGTGATGGTAAACCTTCTTACCTGCCTAACGATTCTGAATGGCATGTAAAAAATCAAGGAGCAATTTACAAGCCTAATGCTGAATTACCTTTTATTCCAATCCAAGACGCTTCTTTATACATTCTGCAGTCGGCTGGTATTGAAATGTCATTTAACGAATTTGTAGCAATTAAAACTCACGACGGACCTTATGACGATGGTAATAAAGCTTATCTTTTTTCGAGTCAAAATGAATCTAAATTAAGAACCTCACTGCCTTATATTTTACATCAAGCCGATATTCTAGCTGCAAGAGTAGAATGGGAGAGGGAATGGAGCGGTAAGGTAGGGGGACCTAAAGTTAAAGAAGTAAAGCCTGCAACTGCCACTCAATTTAAGCAAGCTGCAGAAGCTAAGAAGTTGTCGAATATTGGGAGTAAAAATCCTGGAATATTAAACGCACTAAAAAAATTATAATATGCTATTTGGATGGTTAATGTTTGCTCTATGGGCAGCTACAATAATAGGCTGGGTAATTTATAACCTTTATCAAAAAAATATTAAACTCGAAAACACTGTTATCAGTCAAGCTAACTTTATTGCCGGTCTTCAAAGCTTAATTGGTGAATCTGAAAAAGCAGTTAAGAATTTAGATGATAAGATTTGGCTAGAGAGTGATAAAGAGTTGCAACAGGTTTTTTATAATTTAAAAGCAATACAAGACGGATTAAATCAATTTAATAAGCGGTAATGATAATAGACGTTTTTAGACCTGAAGAAATAGAGGTTACGCTTACAAAAGACGGTAAGGTTAGAAAAAGAAGACCTAAAAAATCGATAGACTACTTTACTTTAGATACACAGCAAGCTATTCTAGATTATAGGGCAGAGAAATCTCAATCAAAAAGAGATCAAATCTTTAACGAAAAGATTTATTATGCTCTCTATAAATTAGCTGAAAATATAATTCATACCTTTAAATTTTACTATACCGAAGTAGATAATATCGATGAATTAAAGCATGAAGTAATTGCTTTCTTATTAGAAAAACTTCATTTATATGATCAAACTAAAGGTAAAGCTTATTCCTATTTTGGTACAATTGCAAAGAGGTATTTAATTGTTTATAATAATAACAACTATAAAAGATTAAAAGGTAAAGCTGCGGTTAATGATGTAGAAACTGATAAGACTATTACAAATGAATTGCTACTTTCACGCCCTGATGATTTAGAGCAAACTAGCTTTATAGAGCTTTTTATTAAAAAAATTGATAATGAGCTTTTGCATTTATTTCCAAAGCCACAAGAAGCAAGAGTAGGAGACGCAATACTTGAACTTTTTAAACGTAGAGAAAACATAGACATTTTTAATAAGAAAGCACTTTTTATTTATATTAAAGAGATTACCGATGCTCCTACTCCTGTGATTACTAAGGTAATAAAGGTTTTAAAAGAAATTTATAGAGATATGTTAAATAAATATCTAGAGCAAGGAACAAAGATTGACATTTTTTCTCGTTAGATATTTATTTAAAATAGTCTTATGAATTTAGATTTTGATTTATACGACGGAAAGAAGTATTCCGATCTCGTAAAAGATATTATTAAGAATCATAAAGCTAAACAGAATCAGATAAAGGCACTTACTGATCAATTAGTCAATATGGTAAGCGAACCAGGAGATGCTGTTATTGTAGTGCCTTTAATAAAAGGTTATCTTGATTCAGATATAAAAAATGATGAAGCTTTAGTAAAACTAGCTCAAATTGTTCAAAAGGCAAATCAAACTGAAGCTGGAGCAGATGGTTTATTTAGTGATAAAGATCTAGAGATGCTATTTAGCGATATTCAAAAAACTACAGCGCCTATTAAAGAAGAAGAAATAAAAGCACTGCCAAACAGTAAGTAAGATGTCTAACTTTAATCCGACATACGCTCAGCAGCAGGCTTCGTATATCAATCAAGTACAAGCAGATAACAAGTTTAATTATCTACAAGCTAGAGTAACACATATAGTACAAGGTCCTGTTTATGTAGGAACAAACGTACCTGATCCTTACTATAAAGATCCCTCCGACTTAGGAGTTATAACCTTCCAATTAATTTCCGGACTCCAAGACAGAACTCTTGATAGCGGCGGTAATCTCGTAGCAAGACCAATGTATTCAGCCCTTAAACAGTACCCGATAGAGGGTGAAATAGTTTTGTTATTCCCCGGCCCGTCTAGAGATTTAAATGAAGATAGGGGTAGAAGAGATATCTTTTACACTATGCCTTATAATATATGGGGTCTAGCGAACCATAATGCGTTTCCTGATCTAGGGGACTACGGAGCTTATATAGGAGCTATTAATAGAACGTATCAAGATAGTGCTAATACAAATCAGCCTGTAAACACATCTTCTACTGGTTCTTTAAATATGCCACTTGGCCCAAACTTTGTAGAAAAAAGTAATATTAAGACGTTAAAACAATTTACAGGAGATCTAACTATAGAAGGCAGATGGGGTAATTCAATAAGATTCAGTTCTACCAACCCCGTACCTGCCGATCAAAATCCTTGGTCTAAAAATAGTGCTCCCGGCAATCCGATTATAATTATAAGGAACGGACAAGGTATGTCCGAAAATAATATTACAGCAATTCCGACAGTAGAGAATATTAATAAAGATCCTTCTTCAATTTATTTAACACAGGGACAGCAAATAGTAGTGGATGATATAAATAATAATTTTAGTTTAGCTAGTTTAGACGTAGTGTTAGCGAGAACATATACTGTTTCGATCCCTATTCAGCAGCAACTAACTAGTACCGATAACATTTCTGCTGCACAACAAGACTCTTACATCAGTACCGTCTCACAACAACCCCCGTCAGGTCCAAAGGTAACAAATGATAATAGTACAGCAGCTACAACACCTCCCTCCCAAGCAACTACGGTAGTAGGCGAGATAGTAGACCTGCAAGCAATATCTGGTACATACGTAGTAAGTTTGAGAGCCGTCGACTCAACAGGGACAGTTTTAAGCTCTGTTAGTGAAACCGCCTCAACAGTTCAAGCCGCCTATAATGCTGCAGTAACAGCTATCAAAAATAAGAATCAAAACACTACACTTGTTATACCATCAATTAATAGCTTATTAAGATAAGATGTATCAACCAATATTTCCATATTTAGGGAATCAAGTTATAATTTCCTCAGGAAGAGTTGTAAATCATTCTTATGATGATTTTATATTTTTGTTCGGTAAGAAAGGAGTTGCTATTTCTTCACCAGCTACCTTTACCGTAGATGCTAATGAAAAGACTACTTTAGCATCACCGAAGATAGAGTTAGGTTTTAATGCAATCAGAATTGGAGAACCAGTTCTACTCGGCACTAGCACTGTTATCCAGCTAGGTTTTTTAATTGATGCTTTAGTTAATCTCGGTAACGCACTACAAGAAATGTCAGCTGAAGAATTAGAAACTGCTATTCCTAGAATTGTAAATACAAGCAAGGTACTTCAAGGAATAGGAAGTAGAGTAAAGGCTCAATTAAATTCAACGTGTCTCTCTAAAAATACTTTTACTAGATAATGAATAATAAGTTAGCAAGAAGTATTGAGAGAATTGTTAGAATTTCTTCTAAAGGACTGGGAGAGATACAAATCAATGTTGATAAGATCCTATGGGGTAATCCCTCTCCTCCTAAAGATAAAAAATCTTCTGCTAGATACGGAAACAAACCTGCAAGAGAACCTAAAAGCTATACTACAAAAACTGTACCTCCCCCTTCAGCCCGTGAAGATGTGAAGACAGGGGCAGGACTAGCTAGTACCGGACTTCCTCCTGGAGTATCTGCAACTCCTAATGTAGCAACTTATCAATTTCAATCGGTGTTAGGACCTGATGATACTCCCCCTGCTGACATAAAAGATACGATTGTTGCAACTAGAAGTCAACCAGACAAGGCAATAAACTACAGAGAAGTACCTACAAAACCTCAAAAACCTAAGCCTGGACAGAGACTCTTACAAACAGGTTTATTTAGTACTTTAGATGCTCTTAATTCAGTAGACTTATGTGATGTAGTTACCTATGCCTATAGTAACGTAAATATTAAAAGAAAACCGCGACCTGATAGAAGTACATGGCGACCTGATCAAGTTGCTTTTTATACACTACAAGATCAAGCTAAGCTCGTAACTACGTTCATTGACAAATATACTGCATATCCTAATGTGTTTATTGGATCTTATCTAGGCGCCGGACCTAACGCAGTACCGCCTAAACAAGCTGTAAGTCAATCAAATGCTCCGATAGAGGGAGGTACTCCGGTACAGAAGTATAACATGTATTATTTGCTTAAAAGTATAGGTGAAGTTTTTAGTTTCAACACCAATACTACCGGGTCATTATTCACATCTCAAGATGCTATCCTCTTACAAGAAATCCCAAAGCTAGGATCAAACTTAAATTTCGTAAACGACTTTTTAGGGGATGTAAATAAGTATGCTGACTTCAATCAGATTAGTACTTCTGAACTGCTATACCTACAGAATAAAATAGGTAAGCTCAGAGCAATTTGCGAGAATATTCAAAACCTAGATATTAAAAGTGCAGCTAACTTAATAGGTAATTTTCTTGGAGTAGATATAAGGAGTCAGATACAGAAACTTAGCGAATTCGTTGACATAACTAAAATTATACCTACTCTTAAAGAGATCAATAACGGAATTAGGTCGTTTATAAAAATGGCCAATCAAGTACAGAAAGTTATACAGACCGGGCAGTTTATAATTAAGCTTGCAATTCTTTTTTATAAAATTTTTAAGTTTGTATTTTTATTCTTTAAGAGCCTTGCAATACCTTTAATTTTTGGTACTTCAGGTACACAGATAACGCTACAAGACATCGCAAGTAAAGCTAAAGATGAAGGAGACGGCGTCGTAAGAGTTTTAAAGTCAATTAATGCGCTACTCGGTGTAGCAACCGGGCTCGTTCGTTACCTATTAGTAAATGCAAGCGAACTATTAAGACGTTTAGATACTTTGCTTGTAGGTCTGCAAGCATGCGATGCATTTAAAGATTCAGATATTCTGAATGAGCTAAATCAAACTAGACAAGCTTTGAACGGGCTAGTTGATGAGCTAAGTATTTATATTATTAATTTTGATTCAAAAACCGATCCTGATACTGCTCTATTTGGAACCTATCAAATTAGAATTATTGACGAACAGGTGATCGAGCAGTCTATTAAAAATAAGCGGAGAAGAGGAGTAGCTCTGGATCAATACGGAGCAATCGTTACTCAATCTGATCTTACCTTTGCAACAAACCCTGAAGTAATAATAGGAGAAGTAAAACAGAAGCTAGTTTCTCTCGGATTAGTTCGTCCTGATTTAGGAACTATAGACGGAGACGCATTAGTTACCGTAAGCGAATCTTTAGATTATCTCGATAATAACGATATTCTTCAGAATGATTTAAATATATCTAGAACTGAAGTTGATCTCCCGGATAACGTAGATGAAACGAAAGGTCTAGGTTTAAATGCTTTTGTTAATAATCTAAGTGGCGGAAGAAGACTTAGGAGAAGAACTAGAAAAGCACTTGCTAATAGTAGAGCTAATTTGCAAAGTCAGCTAAGAGGTCAAGGATCTTCATCTTCTTTTACTGGAACAGCAAGTCAGAGAACATATAATTCATCAAGGTAGTGTAAAATTTATAACAAATATATTTATAACATATGGCAAAATTAGACGCACTTAGAAAGATTATCAGAGAAGAAGTAAGAGCTGTCTTTCAGGAAGAATTAGCTGGAATACTAAAAGAAGCCGTTATTGCTAACCGGTCACAACAGCCTATAACAGAAGCGGTTAAACAAAAACCAACTGTTCCTGGAACACTAAATAACCAAAATAGAAAGTTAGTAGCCCCTATTCTAGCACCCGGAAACCCTCTCAATAACCTTCTAGCTGAAACCGCTATAACTATGACAGCTAAGGATTTCGAAGGATTACAAGGATATGAAGCCCAGAATGAAGTACCAATAGTTGAATCAATGAACGATATGTTTAACTCAGCTACAAAAAGCTCAAACTTAGGTGCAATAGAAATTAATGCAGTTCCTGATTTTTCGAATTTAATGGCTAAAATGCAAGCTAACGGAGAAATATAATGGCCTATAATCTTAGAAATATTAACGTTCTCGACCTAAAGCCATCAACCGGAATAGGAGTTGCATTGCCTTTTAATGCACCAGGGGTATTTAGAACTGTTTATACAACTAAAGAACAGTTAAAATACAACATAATTAATTTTTTACTTACTGATCAAAGAGAAAGAATTTTTATTCCAAACTTTGGAGCTAACATAAGAAGTAAAATTTTCGAACAGATTACTACTGAGACGTTAGATGAATTAGATTCTTTAATAAGAACTGGAGTTCAACGTTATTTCCCAAACGTAGTTATTACTGAGTTAACTTTTAGCGGTAATCCCGATGAGAACTTTTTAAAAATACAGTTTTCGTATAATATAAATAATACTGGTGAGTCAGATATTGTAACACTTAGTTTAAATGGCTAATAAAAATATAACATATCTAAATAAAGATTTTACTACGTTTAAGAACGCGTTAATTGAGTATGCTAAAACATACTACCCTAATTCTTATAACGATTTTTCAACCTCCTCTCCTGGGACTATGTTTATCGACATGGCATCTTATGTAGGGGATGTATTATCGTTTTATTTAGATAATCAAACTCAAGAGACATTCTTAGAGTATGCTAAGCAGACTAATAACCTATATGCTCTAGCATATATGCTAGGTTATAGACCAAAAGTAACTTCTGCTGCTATTGTTAATTTAGATATTTACCAACAAGTTCCCGCTTCCGGATCAGGATATGCTCCTGATTTCAACTATGCAATGATAGTAGAGGAGGGTATGCAAGTAAGATCAAATATTAATACTAATAACTTTTTTTATTGCCCTAATAGAATAGATTTTAATTTATCATCTTCTATTGATCCTACTGAAGTTTCTGTTTATACAACTGCAGGAGGTAATCCTAATACTTATTTACTTAAGAAAAAAACTCAAGCTATATCAGGGCAAATTAAAACTACAACGCTTAACTTTGGAGCACCTCAAAGATTTCCTATAAGAACAATTCAGGATACTAATATAATAGAGATACTCAATGTAACAGATCAAACTTCTGGTTATAAATGGTGCGAAGTACCTTATCTAGCTCAAGATTATATTTTAAACCCTGTCGCTAATACTGCCCTAGCCTATCCTCAGCTCTATCAACAAGCAAATGAAGTCCCCTATATTATACAGAGAGTAGATGCTCCTTTTAGATTTGTATCTAGATTTACTGCAAATAATATTTTGCAATTAGAATTCGGTGCAGGAATACAAGCTGTTTCCGGATCAATTCCGAATCCTTTTAACGTCGGTATTGGAACTGTTAACGGAATAGATATGCTGAATACAGCTTATGATCCAACCAACTTTGTAACAAACAAATCTTACGGAGTAGCGCCTTTTAACACTAATTTAACAGTTCAGTATTTAGTAGGAGGCGGCGCTGAAGCAAATGTAGGCGTAAATGAACTTACTAATATTGTATCTTCAACGATAACCTTTCCAAATCCTACCAATCCCGCAACTGAAGCAACCATTAGAGCAACACTTGCAATTAATAACAGCGTTCCTGCAGTTGGAGGGGGAGATGGAGATTCTCCCGAAGATTTAAGATTAAATACCCTAGCTAAGTATCCTTCGCAGATGCGTGCAGTAACTCAGCAAGATTATTTAGGTACAGTTTTAGGTATGCCACCTAAATTTGGACAAGTAGCTAAGGCATACGTGACTAAAGATACAGCAACCTTCGCCCAATACCTTGAAGGGCAGCCTGGAGAAAGAGACCCTCTAGCCTCTTCAATTTATTTGCTTGGGTATGATGCCGACGGTACTTTTACGTCCCCTGGAACAGCATTACTACAAAATATACAGACTTATCTTGAACAGTATAGAATGCTTACAGATACTATTATACTTAAGCCTGCTTATATAATTAATATTCAAGTTAATTTTGATATTATAATTAGACCAAACTATACATCAAGAGATATAATCGCTAATTGTTTGACGTTATTAAAAGGATACTTTGCTAAAGAAGATTGGCAAATAAATCAACCGATTATTTTATCTGAAATATATACACTCCTTGATCAAGTAGCGGGAGTTCAGACAGTTCAAAAAATCTCTATAACTAATATAGCAGGAGTAAATGCAGGTTATTCTCAATACAGTTACGATATTCCAGGAGCAACATTAAATGAGGTAATTTATCCTTCACTCGATCCGAGCATCTTTGAGGTCAAATACCCTGATACAGATATTCAAGGACGTGTAGTAACATTCTAACTATGGCAGTATATCAAATATTCGCATCAGCTGACGCATCAATATACTATAGATATCCGTCTAAAAATACGGGTCGTGATCCTATATTAGAAGTTTCAGCTAAAAATTCTCAAGACGGGACGAGATTTCTTTTTAGAACTCCACTAACCGAAAACCCGTATTATACGTATGACTTAGCAGCTGCTGGAAACTTCAGTACTTCTAATCAGTACTTCTCCGGATCTGATATAAGAAGATCGCTTTTACAATTCTCAAACACTGATATTCAACAACTAAAAACTTTCGCATTATCAGCAATAAGTGCTTCATGGCAAGCTAATTTAAGATTATATCTTGCATCAGCACAAAATCTTAACACTACATATTCTCTAGAAGCTTATCCTGTATCTCAGTCGTGGACTATGGGAACAGGTCAATTTGCTCAAGTTCCAGAGTCACAGAACGGATGTAGTTGGACTTATACCGGTCCCTATGAGAATTCTGATCTATGGACAATAACTGGAAGTAGCTATATTTCTAGTTCTACCGTTTCAGCTAGTCAATATTTCGATTATATGTCTAACAAGGATATTAATATGAATATTACTAACATGGTTGATGGATGGTTCAGTGCATCTTTAAGCAATTACGGGGTAGTAGTTAAGCATCCAAATTCGGTAGAAAACAGTACTGCATCATATGTAGATCTCAAATTCTTTTCAGTCGATACCCATACTATTTATCCGCCAACTATAGAATTTAAGTGGGCCGACGCAGTATATGGACCTACCGGCTCTTATGGCTTAGCCACAAACGATCAGATTACTATTGTTTTACAGAACAACCAAGGGCAGTTTAGAAGGAATCAAATTTATAAAGTCAGGACAGGGGTAAGAGCTACTTACCCTGCAAGACAATTTACAACTTCTTCAATTTTTCTAACTCAATTATATCTTCCACAGACTAGTTATTGGTCTTTAATGGATTATAAAACCAACGAAGTTATAATTGACTTTGATACCAATTATACAAAATTGAGTGCTGATACAACAAGTAATTACTTTATTTTGTATACTAGCGGATTGGAAGTTAATCGATTTTATAAATTACTAATTAAAAGCGTTCTCTCTTCTGGCGAAGAAGTTATATTTACCAACGAAAACCTAATTTTTAAAGTAGTAGAATAATGTCACAGGAAGTAAATTTAATCAAAGAAGTTTACGGACGTAATACTTTCACGCGCGTTGTCGATACTTCTTTTTCTGAACTTTTCACCCCAGTACCCGCATCCGTTACACCTTCGCAGCAGATTACCATTGACGAATTTTTCGACTTATACAATGAGTTATTTTTTGATATACCTGCAACAGGAGAAATTAATTCTCATGAATATTTAGTTGCTAGAAGTACAGAATATTTAGGGGGAGGAGTTTTAACTGATAACGAAAAAGCTTATATTGATGAGATAAACACGCTTCGTCAGCAGTTACTTGAAGCAAATGCTAACTTTTTAAGCCTGTCTAATACAGTATAATGGAAAACGTAGACATAAGATACATAGGATCAAACGGGCAATATCAGACTTATTCATCTCAGGACATATCGCTAATCAATACAGCGTTAATAACTGCAAATTTCGGCAGACCTAATGATTACATTGAATACTTTATTAAGGATCTTGGCGGAAACGTTCTAGATAGCAACTACAACGCGTCCCAATATAACATTGGAAATCTCGTAGATCCTATTACTGGTACTACATCTCAATTATTTCTAGATCCTGAAGCTGACGCTAAGTTCTCCGGGTTTAATAGAGGTACTTTTAACCTTAAGTATAACTTCTTTTCCAGACAATTACTTTCAGCCCCTATTCCTTCCCAAAACTTTTGGATTAAGGAGATATCGACTTCTAGAACTGAGATAAAAGTAGCGAGACAAGACCTTTCAAACAGTCAACTAGCTCAAACATTCGGCGAATTTGAAGCTATACTATCAAGTGATATATACTACCCTACTTTTTATCTAAATTTTGGCGACGACATTCAGATAATAGGCGTAAACGCGGTATATGTAGAAGAAGACGGGATAGGTTATATAATTTTCAAACTCTACGATACTTTACCCGTTCAATTCGACTTACGATCAACTTTTTGGGTCGTCACTCCTGTAGCTAATCCTGCAGAGTTTAACGTAACGATAAATGTTACCCCTGAAGCGATTTTAGATACCTCTAGAATAAAAGGACCGAATTTTAAAGTTTCTATCACTGAAAGAATAGGTCAAACTACCCCTTATTATAATTATGCAAATTTATTTGCTACAACTGTATCTTCTTCTTATCAGCAGTTAAATTCTTTAATGAACGAAAAAGGAATACAGATAAATGTAGACTATAATAATTTTGAAAATTTTATACATTTTTCTTCTGCTACTGAACGCTTGTATAATTATGTTTATAAGCTACAGTTAATTGAATCAGCTTCTGCGGGCCTACTAGCAACTAATACAACTCAAGAAAGAGTTAGATTACAGGTACAGATAGATAATACCATCAAAAACTTCGATGGTTACGAATATTATTTATACTTTGATTCTGCATCTACTTCATGGCCAAAAAGAAATGATACTATACCTTATTCTTTATACTCTGTAACCTCTTCTGAAGCCGTGGATTGGTTAGGTAGTCCAACTATAGTACCTACACCGGATACAATGAGTACGTACTGGTCTTCATCTCACTATGACGACTTAAACAAAGACTGGTTAGTTTATGCATCCCCTCAGTATATTATTGATGACGAAGCAAATGCTCCATATGTAACTTTCTTAAATATGATAGGTCAGCACTTCGATAATATATGGATCTATCAGAAAGATTTGAGCAATAGATACTCAGCCGAAAACAATCCTTTTATAGGTATATCACTTGATCAAGTTTCAGAAGCTATAAAAAGCTTCGGAGTTCAACTTTATACTAATACAAGTATAAGCGATAATCTTTATTATTCATTATTAGGAGTAAATAATACCGGATCTAATCTTGCTGTCACCTCTAGCGATTATTCTACTGTAGTATACTTTAGCAGCAGTATCTATCCTTCAGGAAGCACTACCGCAAGTATCATTACTCCTCCTGCCGGTAATTATTACTTAAGCTCTTCAATTTATCTACCTCCTTTTGGAGAAGAGAAGATTTTTAGATACGTATTAACGTTCCCGTACTCGGACGCACCTTTTGCAGCATATTGGGACGACCCTTATTCTCTTTATGATACTACATCGGTATATGGACAGGATGCTATAGGTATAGCTGATCCTCTTCAATCACTTTCAGCTACGCAAATACAAGACGAAATTTATAAACGTCTGTATCATAATTTAGCATACTTGCTGAAAACTAGAGGTACTGAAAGAGGCGTCAAAGCCCTTATCGCCTGCTACGGTATACCTGCAGATATTTTACAAGTACATGAATACGGCGGTTATAATTATCTAGACGTAGCCGGCATACAGGAGATTTCTAATATTAGAATTCTAACCGGAAGCGTTCCTGAAATTTCAAGTAGCCTATTATCGCCATTTTCAACTATACAGTATTACTCTAACGATTTAGAGAATACATCTATTACAGTACAAGCGGGATTTTCCCCTGCTGATTCTATAAACGCTAGCATTACTTCATCCGGTTATATAACTTCTTCTACTCAGCCCGGGTACTTTAATATAATGCAGCTTATAGGTAACCCTGTTTTACAGTATTCTAGTTCTTATATACCTCTAGATCAGGTAAGTAATACTTACTTTAGTGCCGAGTATACTAGTAGATATAACGTTTGGGACTTTATAAGACTAATTAAATTTTTTAATAATTCTCTATTCAAGATGATGAGGGACTGGGTACCTGCAAGATCGAGTGCAGATACAGGTATCGTTATTAAGTCTCATATGCTTGAAAGAAATAAGTATCCAAGAAATGAACCAACTTGGCTTACCTCTTCCTTTGATGCCGATTATTATCTTCTAAATATATCTGGATCAGACGGCGGTGCAGTAACTGGAAGTACAGCATATATTCAAGCAATACCTATACAGTATAACGGTACAGCATCGATCGCTTTAACTCAATCTCTAGGTACAGTATATGTTAGCTCATCTAATGATATTCAAAAATATACAGGAGAATTCAGCGGTAGTTATATTGTAGCGACTACTAACTACTTCTCTCAGGAAGAAGTCTCGAGTTACAACCACCCATGGACTTCATCAGTACCAGGGAACGGAGCTCTTTTTTTAACTTACTCTATAAGCCCCTTAGAGGGTAACGTGACTATACCAGTAAGATCGCAAAAATTTTTAGACTTAGATTTTAATACTACTCAATTTGCTCCAGTTAATTTTGGATTAATAACTCAATCCATAGCTTATACTGTACTCTACGGTAATATCTATCAAAGCGAACAGCTTTATTCACAGTATGCTTATATTCAAGACTTTAACTATGTATCCCGCCCGTATACTATACCTCGTTACAGCGGATCGTATTTATCAGGTCAACAATATAACGTATATACAGCCGGAGATATTTCTTACGGCAAAGATCCTGTAATAAATTACTATACTAATAAGCTAGGATTATTTACACAGGTCGCTACTAGCTCTTTCTTACCCGGAAGGGTTAACGTAGCTCTAGCATATCTTGCTGATGTATCAGGAGGCTTATTTGAATTAAATCAAAATAATCAGAATTGGATAGACCTACAGAATATTTTTACAGCAGGTACTCAAGCTACTATAAAGCAGTTCGATAATAAAAAGTTTAGCAATCAAGTAACTACTGACGGTATTAAATCTATCTATAATAGCGGGTATAGTTACACGCCGCAGCTATATTTTAGCGGCTCAGGTAAATTATACTTTCAATATGTAGGAAATAGTGTTGAAACTCCTTTTCAAGGATATAATACAGGTACGCCGAATGCTTTTATAAGCGGTGCCGCAAATCCATATTATTCAGCTTCAGCAGGAAAGATCTATAATGCTTTTGACGGGGAGGATCCATCTAGCTCTGACTTTAGCCCCGGAACTACAGATAATTTTGCAAGTTATACTGCATCTATTGCCGGTCAAAAAACATTTACAGTAAAATTAGGCTTTGATGTATTATTCCCCAATCCACAGACATTCGGCACACAGAGCATAGCTTTCACATGGGGAGCATATTTAAATGGAGTAACCCAGATAGGTACATTACAAACAGCTTCATTTACATCAGTTAATGAACCAGCAGGAAGCACTACAGGGTCAATTTATAGCTTATCGACAACTGAAGATACTGCAGGGGGGACGATTTCGATTGATCAAATACATCCAGCCGTATATGGTCCCTTTAACTTATATATTGACGGAGTACTAAATACTTCTAACATCGGAAACACGTCTACTGCCCTCATAGCAGCTACTATAACCTCTGCTACAGGTACGTATTATATAGCATATACGTTTGACGCACCTTTAGCCCCTTATCTTCAACCCATATTTTCCCCAACCACTACAGTCTTTTCCATACTCCCTGTTGGAAGCACGATAATAGGTCAAACTCTAATTTCCGGTTCACAAATATTAATCGACTATGTAACTCCTGTATTTAATTTTGCCCCAGGCAATAAGGTAGTTTTTGAAACTAAATTAGCCTCTGTTACAACCAATAATTTTACCGCATCATTAGTTACTGCTGGATCTTACAACAAGTTAACTTATACCCCCCAAGCTGTTGGAACAGGTAATTATCCTTTTGCTAACGGTACTGTACCTCAGCCCTTCATTTATAGTATTGCTGATTCAACATCGCAAACGAGTATTATAACCCTAAATGCGAGTCTCAGTCAGTACTTATACTATCAATTTGTACCTTACTTTATAAGTGGTTCTACAGTATATTCAAGTAGCCTCTATACCAGGTATGGCGATATAAACTACGCTTTCGACCCTGAGTACGGAGATAAGATCGTACTTTTCGACTCAAACGGTACCTACCAAGACGTAGACGTAGTATCAGCATCTATCTCTTCAAATAGATTAAATATAGAAGTTACTCCACAAGTTCTCGATAACTGGTTAGGTATTAATCCTGAAGGTCTAGGGCCTTTCCTCTTGCTCAAGAGATATGAAGACGAACAAAACGTTATAGTTACCTATAACAAAGCACCCGGAGCGACATCTTACGGATTTCTGATTCCACAAAATATAAACCCGACAGTAACAGCAAACATAAACACTCTACAGGCTGCGGTTCAGTCTCAAATTTTAAACTCCCAATCTCCAACTCCTGATGATATTTAAAATTAAGCAAATTCACTATTTATAAAGAGAAAAACACCTAAATCATGGCATATTTAAATAATACTTCTGTTGTTGTAGATGCAATCTTGACCGATAAAGGAAGACAACTTCTTTCACAAAATAACGGATCGTTTCAAATTACGCAATTTTGTTTATCTGACGACGAGGTAGATTATACGCTCTACAATCCAAATCACCCTTCAGGATCAGCGTTTTACGGAGAAGCTATCGAAAATATGCCTATCATTCAGGCATATCCTGAATCTCAAGAGATAATGAAGTATAAGCTAATAACTCTCCCTAGAGGTACTGCTTCACTCCCTGTAATAAGTATCGGATATAGTACAATAACTTTAAGACAAGGAGCTTCCCTTTCTATTACACCTCAAACATTAAATTATTTAGGTGCTACTTCTACTTTTGAACAATCCGGATATCTGGCAACTATCGGAGACGTAAGAACTACTTCCGCATTTAACGGAGTAGGCATCAATACAACGCAAGCTACTGCATTAAACGCAACCGGAACAACAACTATAGGTACTAACGTATCAAAAACTGTTATCGGAACGACTATCAATATTACTGGAACAACTGTAAATACCCTATTCGGCAGCAATACAGTATTATATACAACCTTAACAGTAGTAGGACGCGACTCAGGTGCAAGATTATTTATTCCACTTCAAATCACTAAAGTAAATCAATAATAGAATATGGCATATCAAAGATTAGCTCCATCAGACCTTGTAATAAGCTCCGATTCGATTACAGCTCCGGCTTGGAGTTCTAATCAGCCTACGCTAACCACGTTTTTTACTGCATCTTCTACTGTTACTACAACTATCAGTGCAGGTGCATTTTACCTAAACGTATATCAGACTGAAAGTAATGCAAACGGAGCAGCCGTACAATTCGCAATCGCATACGGTAATATAAACGGATCAGGGTCTAAATGGTACAACCCATTAGTACCAGGCGTTTCCCCATCATTAACAACTTACCGTCAATACGAAACACTCGTATATGGCCCTGCCCTTTCAGGATCTACTCAAGGTTTCAATTTTGGAGGAGCATCTACAAGTGCGCCAAGCTTTTTTGCAATAAACGTAGATAGAAATCGTTATAAAGAAAGCTTAATGCCCGGTACCTTTAACCTTTCACTTTCAGGATCAGGCGGAATAGTTACTTTATGTGATAATAGTAATAACGTAACCACTGTAACATATTTAGACTGCGGTAGAGTTTTTAGTTTAGTATCTGGATCATTCGGTAGAGCAGTATCACAGACTTTAGCAGGTGCCCCTAGCGCAGGACAAACAGTTTCCGGATCCTACGGATTCTTTTTACCCGATATCGGCACGATTATTTTAAACGTAGGCGCCCTCAAATTAAACTCTGCTGCCGGAGGCATTAGTTTCGTAGAAGATGATGCTAATTACGGAAGCGGGAGCTATACCCCGGCAGCATCCGCCTCTTACACCTCTACAAATAATACGTTCCTATATAAAGCAGTATCAAGCAGTATAAAGGTTTCCGGCTCTTTTGGATTCCAATTAAACTCCCAGGAAACTATATCTTCCGATTACATCTTCGTTAGAATCGGCAACTCCGAATTCAACTACTCATCTAATCCTACTTTTATTTCAGGTTCAGGTGCTGTACTATGGCCTACTATGATTTACAGCCCTCAGACATATATTACCACTGTAGGATTATATAACGACGCCAGTGAGCTTTTAGCAGTAGCTAAAATGTCAGTACCGCTTGTTAAAGACTTTACAAAAGAAGCGTTAATCAGGGTTAAGTTAGACTGGTAATATAATAAAATGAGTAGAGCAGCAAACAGTCTGAAGACTTCAGATGTCCTTACTACTCCTATCAAGCTAAAGTACAGTTCATCTTTCGAATCAAGCTCATTCGGAAGTTACGGTATTCAAGTTCTAAAAGGAGTAAACGGACCTATTACTATCACAGGCTCTATTCCTCAAGAGACACTGAATTATTTTTCAGTAAAGCACCTTTATTACTCAAATTATCTAACCGGATCGTTCCCTATTTCAGCATCTGCCGCCGATAATTTTTTACAATCAACTGCCGCATCCGGATCTAACGATTCCGACAACAGGTATTTTCCGACGCAATCAAATGCCGAAATCGCAATAATTTCCATATCAGTAAACGTATACGGGCAACAAATATCTCGTCGAAGTTTTTCATTGAGTTCGTCGGCCTTTAATTTAAGAGATGACGGAAACGGAAATATTAACGATTTAAGCGGAAGTACTAAACAGGTAGGAAATATAATTTACCCTCAAGGGATGGTATTATTAACCTCTGGTAGCTATTATACATTAATAGCTAATAACGCCTGTACAATGTCATTAATTGCTGAAACTACAATATATCAAAACGAAGTAAAATGTAGAGTATCCGAAAATGATTTCAATTATTCTCAAAACCCTACTGTCTTTGCACAAAAGCAATTAATTACAGGATCAGATGCACTGCCTTTTTACAGTTCTGCAGGTCAGAGCTCTTCCTTTGCCGAGATAGTAAACGGATCTCTTATTGATAAAATTACTGGATCCTCTTTTCATCCCTACGCTACTACTGTAGGACTCTACAACGAAAATAACGATTTATTAGTAGTAGGAAAATTAGCGACGCCTTATCCTATACCTGCAAACACTGATATTACTTTTATAATTAAGTGGGATAGTTAAATAAATTTATGGTAAAAAAATGGTTGATATTTGAAGGGGATCGGCTTACCGAGTACGACTCAGTAGACAGGTTCCCTAAAGGATGTATAGGGTTTGTATATCAAATAACAAACAATAAAACAGGTAAGTTTTATATCGGTAAAAAATCTCTCTATTCTAGTACTAAAAAAAAATTAACTAAGAAAGAATTAGCTCAATATACCGGACCTGGTAAAAAGCCTACAAAAAAATTAGTAACTAAAGAATCAAATTGGTTTGAATATTGGGGTTCAAATAAAGTTTTGCTAAAAGAAATTCAAGAAAACGGAGTAAAAGATTTTGATAGAATGATACTTAAATTTTGTTTTAATAAAAAACAACTTACCTACTATGAAGTATTTTTTCAATGTAGATTAAACGTACTTCATACTGACTCCTCTTATAACGATAATATTCTTGCTAAGTTTTTTCGAAAGGATTTGGTAGAACCTAAATAAATCCTTATACTATATGTAAGGAGGGGTCTATGGAGCAATCTCGATTAGTACTTGGACTTTTACATAGCATTTTAGGTAAATCTAAACCATCTACTAAAGGCAATCATGCCTTTCATTGTCCGTTCTGTAAACATCATAAACCAAAGCTTGAAATCGATCCAAAAAGCGGATTTTTTCATTGCTGGACCTGTGAACCAGCCACTAAAGGACGTAACCTAGTATCACTTTTAAGAAAAGTACAGGCAAGCCCTGCACAGATTTCAGAGATGAAGAGTTACTTCCCTTACGGTAAGATTGAAGTAGACGATAAGAAGTACGCAACCGTACAATTACCTAAGGAATTTATATCTCTCGCTCAATCTAGTACTAAGCTGACGTATCGTCAGGCTAAGGCATACGTTAAGCATAGAGGTATAAGTGAAGAAGATATCTTAAAGTACAATATCGGATATTGTGAGAAGGGTAGATACGCTAATTCAATAATAGTCCCCTCATATGACAAGACTGGACGTATAAACTATTTTATATCAAGATCGTTTGAAAAAGATCCAACACGTAAGTATAATGCACCTTCATGTAATAAGAATGAATTGATAGGCCTAGAGTACTTCATTAACTGGAACGTACCTGTAATTTTATGTGAAGGTATATTTGATGCTATTGCATTAAAGAGAAACGCTATTCCCCTGTTCGGCAAAACCATACCGCGAGCGTTAATGCTAAAGCTAGTACAGAATAATGTTAAGACAGTATATCTAGCACTCGATAACGATGCATTAAAAGAGTCTTTTAACTACGCACTCGAGTTAGTTAACTTAGGTAAAGATGTTTACTTCATCGAACTAGGGGGTAAAGATCCATCAGAAATAGGTTTTGAAGAGATGACAAAATATTTACATACGGCAAAGCAGCTTACCTTTGGTGAACTATTGCTTAAAAAAATGCAACTATGTTAATTGAACAAAGATCAGAAGAATGGTTTCAACTACGGAGAGGTAAGATTACTAGCTCTGAAATCCATAAAATTATGGGTGAAAAAGGTTTAACAGAAACCGCTAAAACATACCTCTTGGAGAAGGTCAGTGAACTCTTCGGAGGAGTTACTGAACCCGCTCATGGTCAAGCCCTCGAATGGGGTACCGAGCTTGAGCCTATTGCTATCGAACACTACGAAAAGGTTATGGAAACGAAAGTAGAGAAAGCTTCCTTTATTGCTGCAAGTGAATACTACGGAGGATCACCTGACGGAATTGTAAAACCTAACGGCATTATTGAAGTAAAATGTCCTTTCAAGTCTGCCAACCACTTTAAACACGGCATGATCGATAGCCCAGTAAAGTTCAAGAAGGTAGCTCCAAACTACTACTACCAATGTATTTCGAATATGATCTGCGCTAGAGCAATATGGTGTGACTTTATTAGCTTTGATCCTCGCGTCTCTTCTGATTATAGAATGTTTATATATAGACTAGAATTAGATCAGCAGGAGGTTAAGCTAATTAATGAGAGAGTAGAGCTAGCGGTTGAATACATAAAAGGTCTTGAAAAAGAGATCAAAAATGCTAAACCTAAATTGCTTCTGGGATAGATATTTATTACTAGTATGATCAACGCTGAACTACTAGGAAAAAAAATTGCCGAAGCTGTTCTAAACGAAGCAGGTCCTTGCTTTTACCCTGGAAAATTCAAACCCCCACATAAGGGACACTTTGAAGCCGCTAAAGCTCTAGCCTTAAAAGAGTATATTACTAAAGTTTACATAATAATAAGTAAGAAAGTTATTGATGGAATTACTCCTGAAGATTCTCTAATGATTTGGAATATGTATCTACAAGCAGAACCTAATCCTAAAATTACTGTAAGAATATCAACCCAGCAATCACCTATTGTAACTATCATTGATTTTTTAAAAAAGAATTTTGAAACTGATCCAGTATATATAGCTGTAGGAGATGACGAAAAAGACGATACTGAATACGGAAAATCACTCCAAACGCAATTCGGTGATAGAGTAAAGGTTATTACAGTAAAAGAAAGGAAAGCCGACGCTTCAGCTCCGCATGTAAGAAGCCTTTTGCAAGCAGGCGATTACGAAGGATTTATTGAATCAGTTCCTGTATCAGCATATAACAGAGGTGCAGGTGCAAAAATATTCAAAATGCTTGCCCCGAAAATATCTAAAAGTGGACCAGAAGAAACTTAATTTAATAAAACATTTCATTTATTTTTGTAAAAAAGAGTTAGGGATTCAGTCTCTACCTAAGATCTCGTTTATTAAAGCCAGAGACTTTGTAGACAAGCGTAGATCCTTTGGCGAATACAGCCCTAATGATAGGACTATAAAGGTGTTTATTCGCGAGAGAAACCTTGCAGATATATGTAGAAGTCTAGCACACGAACTTGTTCATCATCGTCAAAATGAACTCGAATTGCTTTATAACGATGCAGGAGAAACAGGTACTGAAACTGAAAACGATGCTAATTCTATTGCAGGAATTATTATGAGAGAGTATGGTAAATTAAATTTAGGTATCTACGATTTAGACTAAAAATTTGTTATGGAAAATACTTTAAAAAAAGAGTTTAATCCTCGTGATGTACAGAGGATGCGAAACATTATCACCGGAAATACAGGTGATAGAACCCAAATTCAAAGCGGATGGGAAAGAAATAACCAAGATTATAAAGAAGGCGACGTTTGGGAAGAAAATGGTAAAACGTGGACTATCAAGAACGGAATAAAAATGTCTGTTACTAAGTTCGATAAGATCAAAGACCTTGTTTTAATGCCTTTATGTTGTCCTGAATGCAATAACTTAATGAAAATAAATGAGTATAATAAGAAAATGTGGGGTATTCATAGAAAATGTTTCGATTGCGTTGTAAAAATGGAATCAGAAATCAAAAGACTTGGTAAATGGGATGAGTATTGTGCAAATATCATGAATAGAAACAAGGATGCTGAATTGAATGATCTTGAAATAGCACTAGAACAATGGGTAGACGAGCAGGATTCGTTTATTTCCGAGCAAGGAGAGGTTGAAAAATGGGGAGGAGGTGATAAGAAAACAATATACAAACAGGTTAAGAATGAAATTGTTGAACTAAGGAAACTAGATATTTATAATGGAAAAAATCTAGACAAAAATGCCGTTTAAATCACGTGCCCAGCAAAGATTTATGTTCGCTAAACATCCAAAAATCGCTCAAAGATGGGCAAAACACACACCTGATATGAAACACCTACCTCAACATGTATATCAAGAAGAAATGATGCATGATAACTTTGATCATCCAGGTTGCGAAGATAGAATAGGCAAGATATTTGTAGTATTGAAGCCCGGACCTGAGTCTATGCCTAAGGATCTAGTACACCAAACCCACGCTTTTGGTATGGGACAGTTTGAACCTCAAAGTGTTCATGGCGTATACACTGAAAAAGACGAGGCCGATTTAGTAGCTGAAGCTGCTTGTACCGAACTTCGTAAGCATCTCGGTGAGGTAGAAAAGAAAAAAGATACCGTTCTTGAAAAGATCGATAAGCATATTGCTAGACTTCAGAAAGAGATCAACGGACACATGAAAGAGGCTACTGACATACCTGAAATGTCTGATAAACATCATAGCCTAGCTGAAAGAAAGATGGGCATGATCAGAAACTTACGTGAAAAGCATAAAATGGTTAAAGCTGCTAAGAAACAATTACCTGAAATCAAAGAAGAATAGTGGAACAGTTTGGAACCTTTATTGGAACATTGATGCAGAGCCGTAATCAGGCCCACATCTATCACCTTCAGTCTAACTCTTATGCCCAGCATAAGGCTCTCCAAGGATATTATGAAGGTATCGTCGATTTAATTGACGGACTTGTAGAGAGCTACCAAGGCCGCTACGGTATTCTACGCGGATATAAAATGGCAGGTACTATTAAGGAAGACGATAGCTCTATAACATATTTCGAAGGCCTCGCTAAATTTGTAGAAACTATCAGAACTCAAATTCCGCAAGACTCTTACATACAGAATCAAGTAGATGAGGTAGTTGATCTTGTAGAATCTACTAAATACATGCTTAAATTTTTGCACTAGATGCAGCTATGGGAAGCAATAAGAACGAATCATTATCTCGAAAGAAAAAATGTACGAGGTACAATTAAAGCTATTGAGCTTCCTACTCAAGTCTATGCAGGAAAAGATAAAGAAGAGGTAGATAGTAAGCTTATTTCTATATTACAATCTCAGTTAAATTTACGACTAGCAAGATTAGAGGTAAGTAATATCGGGCGTTCAAATAATGTTAATTTAGGGATAAAAGTTTTTATTCCAAAACTAGTTCAAGGAGATAAAAAAATAGATATCGAAATGATATCAGAAGATGGAAGCGGGATTATTTATCTTGCTTTAGCAGCAAACGATACCTTAATAACTCTCTATCCTACCAATAAAAGTAGCGATGAAGAAATAAAAAAAAGTATACAAGAGCACGTAAAAAGAGAGAGACCTGAGGATTTAGCAGTCAGGCCACCCGCTGTAGCAACGACCCCTACTGCAGTCTTTTTAGTAGATATTGACGGTAATGAAGTAGTTGAAAAAGAAAAAAAACGACCGCTAATTAAAGCGTCTGAAGAATCGATGCCCTATAAAATAAGAACTGATTATAGAGTTGGAGCCCTTTTTACACATGATAAGTACGGTACAGGAACGATTGTTAATGCTGCAAGCGCAGGAAAAGGGGGGTCTGCAGGAACAGTAGATTGGATTGATGTAAAATACGACAAACCTTTTTTGAAGGGAGGTAAATTAGAAAATATTCGTCGTTTTGAAAATATTTTAACCAAAGCATATTTCGGTAAAACTCTAAAAGAACTAGAAATAAAAATAGAAGAAAAGAAAGGTACATGCTGTGGTAGGTGTGGACATGTCCATGTAAAAGGCACTAGTTGCCCTAAACCTTTTTTTACAGGAAAGAGGCACTGTAGAAGCAGGACTAATGAAATGCATACTATGGACCATGACGGACCTGTAGAGTTTCATCAATTAAAAGCCGATCAAAAAGAGAATTTGCAGGAATTATTAAATACATCTTCAGGAGTAAAAGAATTTATAAATTCTTATAAAAATCCGGAAGCTCTAGCTCATTTACAAGGTAAAGGCTGGTATTTCAAAAAAATAGAGGATATAGAAAAATATGTAGAAGAGATTGATAATAATGAATTTGAAGAGCTCAAAAATGATTTAAAAGATTTTAATCAAAAAGAGATAGATGAAATAGATCGATTCTGTGAAGCATGTCTTGCAGAATATCTTTTAGAATATGAAAATAAATTAGAGGAAGCAGAGTACAGAGGCCGTAAAGTTAGTCTAGGTAAACCTTTTTTGACCCCTGGAGGTCCTAAGAAAAGATCAGTTTACGTTAAGAACGCTAACGGAAACGTAGTGAAGGTTAACTTCGGCGACCCTAATATGAAGATTCAAAGGTCTAATCCTAAACGTAGAAAAAGTTTTAGAGCAAGACATAAATGTAGCAATCCTGGACCTAGATGGAAAGCCCGTTACTGGTCATGTAGAGCTTGGTAAATATGTATAAATTAATAGACATACTAACGAATAATTCCGAATGTAAATCATGCGGCAGACCTAAAAGGCTTTTTGAAGCATATAGCGAAAAAGCTATCACCGGTTTCATAAAGAGATTTTTAGAGCAAGCCGAAGATTTGAATTTAGATGTTTCAGAAGAAGAACTAAGGAAGTATATCAAAATCTTTGATAAAATTAAAGAAAAACTTCCTATTGATCGTAGAGATCTGGCTAATTACAAAGTACCTGAGCTTATAAGAGTTGTAACTCAAGGTAAAACAGAGGACGATAAGGAAGAAGGTGAAGAAATAACACCTGATGTAGTCTATCATAATGATGACAATAGCATAATAATTTATAATGGTAATACTGAAGGCACTTGTATTAAGTACGGTAAGGGTGAGAGTTGGTGTATTTCTCAATCTTCTTGGTCAGGACATAGGTACAGTGAAGCAAGAGGATATCCAACATTCTATTTAGCAAAAAATACTAATTTACCCAAAAGCAATAAATTAAGCTTTGTTGTTATTGCTGTAAGAGATCCAAAAGTTTTTGGTAATGAAAATTATGTCCTACATCCTAGAGACAATAGCCCGCATTATCCTGATCCAATTACGTTTGAAGAGTTGCTAAATGAAGCACCCTGGTTAAGAGAGGTACCAAATCTAAAATCCATAATCAAGTACGTACCGTTATCTTCACAAGAGAAAATGGTGCATCAGTATAGAAGAAATACTGTAAATTATAGAGAGTGGACAGGATTCCCTTATAAGGATAAAGAGGCTTACTTAGTTGCTAGAAAGAATGCAAGAGAGTCTGATAGTAATGCTAAGTTATTTTCCGATATTACTGATGATGAATTTGTAAGAGACAGATTATCTAAATTTCCAGACGTATTAAGGTTTGTAGTTAGAACACCTGATCTAATAAAACCTAAACTATTATTAAAAAACTTAAATAATTTCCCCGACGAAGCTAGAAAGTCAGTTACAAGTAATCTACATACCCCTATTGAAACGAAACTCCTTGCTTCCGATTCAATTCCTTTTGGTGTAAAAAAGATTTTAGTAAAATTAAAAAAATGGGAACTAGATCCTAACCAGAGATTATATGTTACCGCTGACGGAGACACTATAGTTAAACTAACTCTAGGAGATGACGTAAAGATAGGATTATACCAAGCCGAAGATGAATATCCTGATATTAAATTAAATAAAAGAACATCTAAATACCTACTAGACTATCCTGGATTAGATGAAATACCTTTCGTATCTCTAGTAAAATTATCTGAAAAAGGAATTATTGATTTCAATGTAATACAAAAAGTATTAGATAATATAAAAGATAAACCGAACTCCCCTATTACGGTGAAAGATACAGAGGACGGAAAAATCATAATAGATGCCACATCACTTACTGCTTATAAAGTAAAAGGAAGCGAAATCAAACAAGTTCCGTTTACTGACGAAGAAGTACAAAGTGCTTTCAAAGATGCAATAAGTAGTGATGAATTCAAAAAAAATGCATTACAGGTCTTTAGTAGTTTGAACAGTAGAGAAGACTTACCTAAATACATAAACCTTGGCGCTTTAATAAATATTATAAACTCTTTACCTTATGACCAAAGGACGATGAATCTTGCAAGTACGTCAGGGGGGAGTTCAAAGGAAGTAGTCGCCTTTGCGGATGTCGCCTCAGGAGAACCCCTTATCTACTTTATGGAAAAAACGCCTGAATCTGTAAGTTCCTATTTTATTCCAGTAAGGAAGTATGCCGGTAGAGATAATAATGGGGGGTCTAGAATAGAAACTGCACAATACGATAAATATTTGAATTATCTTAGACAAACAAACCAATTTATTGACGATGAAAAATTAAAAGGTATACTCAATTACTCATTAAATTCTAGAGAAAAAAGAAACTTTTTAAATTCTTATCCGCCTCTTGATCCTAATAACGTACTGAAACCTGTAATAGATTCGAATGGAGAAATCTTTTTACTTAATACAGTCAATCGCCGTAATAGCTTAAGGCTCTCTCCAAGAACAGGTAATGTAGTAGGTGCTATATTATCTCAAGGCAGGTATAATCAACTTCTTAGATTAATTACACCGACTGAGCCTGGCACTCAAACAGCACCTCAGCAAACTACGACGGCTCAACAGCAAGGACAGCAAGCAGCCCGTACCTATTATCAACAACCTGCCCCCATAGGCGACGTTAATATCGTACAGATGATGCAAGGTCTAGGTGCCGAGGGGCAGTTTTTCCGGATTCCTAATAATGATAGAAGGAGATTAAATATTACAAACGGTGCTCGACTCAATCCAAGGGTAGATGGAGGTGCACGTCGTAGAAATCAACTACTAGGTAATGCCGGTCAAGTAGAAGCCGCTTATGCAGCCCTAACTAGTAGAATTTATGTAATAAGACTTGCTAACGGAACTCGAGTAATTTCAATAAAAGTATATCCAGGTAACAGAGAATACTTGTTGATACCCGGACAGAGAGCGTACTCGCTTAACGAACCAAATCAACTGCTAGCATTGCTACGTCAAAATAATTTAGCCGAAGCTAGAAAATATTTTATTAGAAGTTATCTTGATATCAATCCAGGTAATCTTGAAGAAATAAAGGAAATAATACATCAACATTCAAACAAATAAAATGAGTAAGCAAGCCATAGTCGAGGTTCTTAAGAGAATAATGAAGAAAGCAATAGTTGAGAACGCACCAATTAAAGCTCCTGAAAAGCCTAAAACAGAGCCCGGTACTAAAGAGAGACCAACTATGCCCCAGGAACCTAAAAAACCTAGACGTAATCCAGGTGCTCCTGATAAGAAACCAGAAACAATTCCACATAAAGCTAGTAAAGGTAAAGTTACTATGAACGAAGACGAGATGATTAATAAGATTGTAAGTCGCTATAAGTCAAAAAAGAAATAATGAGCCGTTTACTTGAAATAGAGTACGAGAAGATTTTTTCACCTAAGACGATGGCTGCCCTAAAGGGGAAGTCTGGTGAATCCTTGCGTCAAATGATAGGTAATAAAAGTTTGATGCAAACAATATTACGTTCCAGGGAAGTTTTAGATAAAATTATTCAAGCCGAAGAAGGATATCGAGATGAATTAGAGATGGTAGCAGCACAAATGGTTACTGATGCTTATCCAATCATTGATTACGCAAATATTAAAATTGATGCCAAGATAGTAGGAAACGGAGATATAAATATACAACCTCCACCTCCTCAAGACGATCCTAGCCAACCAGATTTTGGGGAAGACGATCCCGAGAAAATGAAAGCCAAGCGCCGTATCATCAACGGTATTACACAAGGTGCTTCAGTAAGAGGTGCTTTTGGTTTTATGCTTTTTAGAGAATACTTAGATCAAATAAATCCTGAATTAGTAAAAGATTATAATGAAATCTTGAAACTAGTTTTCGGTATTTACGATGATCCTAATGCCATTGCTATGATGCTTGCCGCTTTAGCACAGGGTCAAAAAATCGAAGGAGGTGAGAGTGAGATGGAGTATGACGAAAACAACGAGCAGTTTGTTATCAAGGCAAAAGCAATTTGTTTTCCTATGCTTGTACACGAAATTGTAAAAGGGTTGTATGAAATAGTAGGTACAAAAGGATTCGGTACTGACAAAGTTAAGAACCAGGCTATCGTAAACGCTATTGATAAACTAGAAAACGAACCAGAAGACTTTAGGTACGGTAAGTTTATTTACGACGCAATTTCCGATTTATACAACCAGAGTAATATTGACGATCCTAGGGTCCGTGAACTATTTTTTGGATCCGTCTACGAATTACCTGACGACAAGTTTTTCCCCTTTATCGAAAACGCAATTAACGGAGAGTTAACTAATGATCAAAAGAATTGGGCCAAGGGTGAGATGAATGATATCCTTAGTGACCTCAAAAAAGATGATACCGGATTAGAAGATCTAGACGAAGAAAAAGCCGACCGTTGTCTTCGTATAGCACGTCGTAAGTATGACAAGCCATCGGCCTACCGTTCAGGTGCTATTGTAAAGTGCCGTCAAGGAAAAATTTGGAAAGGATTAAACGAAAATGATATTCCAGAAGGAAGCCCTAAGAGCCGCGTTTTAGGTGTACTAGGTAGTTATGATGGAAGGCTTCTACCGGGTACAGCTAAAGATAGACTTATCAGAAAACTGGTTAAGGACGTTACAGCCCTAGACGGAGAAGAATTACGTCAGTATATTAAGAGCAACTTCATGGATCCAAAAAATAGTTGGACGGCTCGTTTAATATTTGCCGATCTCTATAAAGCTTTTGACAATAAGAAATAATGATCAAACTCATTGACATATTAAACGAGATTAGAGAAGAGAAAGAATCTCTTCATAAATGGTTTTCAAGACAAGGCGGATCTGGTGGAGCAAAGGGGTGGGTGGATTGTAATACATGCCGTAAAGACCCAAAGACAGGTAAAAAGAAATGCAAAGCCTGCGGAAGACAGAAGGGAGAAAAACGTGCTAAATATCCATCCTGCCGCCCAACACCATCTCAATGTAGCCGTCCAGGCAAAGGTAAAACGTGGGGGAAAACGAAGTGATAAAGCTAATCGACATATTAAATGAGAATATAACTCCGTCCTTACAAAAAATAGCAGATGAAATAACAAGTAAAATGAATTGTAGTAGATTTGGTAGTTGTGTTCATTTTGCTGAATTGTTTGTATTAGAAATAGAGAAACAAAATCCGTCTTTATTGGACACTTTCTATGTTATAGAAGGATACGTAAATACAACAGCAGGGAGATTTGAACACACTTGGATTGAAACAAAAGAGAGAGACAAAATAGATCCTACTTTTGAACAATTTCAAGGAAAAATATTAAAAATAACTAAAAGAAAAAAATACATGGGAGAAGAGTATTTAAAAGATACAAAAAAAGGAACTTGGTTTTCTCAAAGAAGACAAGATTTACCTAAAACAGTATTCAAATGATAAAACTACTAGACATTTTAACAGAAGCAAAAGAAGAGAAAAAACCTCTTGAAGAATTTGCTGAAACCAGAGAAAAGGGTGCCGAAAAGATAGCAAAGAACGCTAAAGAGAAAGGCGGCTTTTCTATGCTGACCTATCACCACTTTGTTGTAAAATTACCTTACTATAAAAAAGCAGCAGAAGGTAAGATGGATTTTGAAAAAGCAAGAAAAGAATATCACGAACTTGTTGAACGGTTGCACAAAGCAACAAAAGGCGATATCAAAATTCAGCAAGTAGAGTTTCAAAAATTAGTAGGTAAAATCGAAGTATTAGGTGAACTGCTTATCAAGAATAAAAGTGATTAAGCTAATAAATATATTGAACGAAGTTAAAGAAAGCAATAAGGCCGTAAAGCTTGCTAACGAATTTATGTCTTCTGAGAGTTACGATAGCCAAGATGACTGCAAAAAATCTACTTACAAATTCGCAAATTGGGCTAAGAAGAATAAAGGCTTTGAACCAGACGTATTACTTCTTGCACCTCCTGCAAAAGAAGTAGTTAAAAAAAATCCTGCTCTAAAAGGAAAAAGCGGCAACGGAGATTCACATATATTTGCGATCGTAGATGGATATGGTATTGATTTTACTGCCAATCAATTTCCAGGAGTAAAGGATGCACTAAAAATAACCCCTGAAAAAAAAATCAAATCACAGTACAAGAAAATAGGAGGCTACTACACAGATGCTCCCGAATGGTTTGAAGGAGGAAAAAGCTCGCTAAAAACAAAATGGAGTGGACTACCGGATTGGATGAAAACTCAAGTTATGGAAGGGATTCATGACCCAGTTAAACCTGGAATCCTTAAGAAAAGACTTGGAAATCTATCATGTTCTAGAGTAAGATCGGCTAAATCCAAGCTAAAAGACAAAGGGACTCACTACGCAAAAGCCCTTCAACGCTATTTAAACTATCACTGTTAACTATTTATATAGACAAAACGAATTCTATGTGGCAAGCCAACGTAACAATCATTAATAATACTAGTTATAGATTGACTATAGATGGTGTAGGTCCTGGAAATATATCCATTGGTGCCAACCAACAGACTAGTTGGAGTTCGGAAGAAGTGCATAATACTAAATCTCTCCTATTCTGGAAAATACAGGGAGAATTTTATATGCAAGGTAATTTGTCTTTTGGACCTGAAGCAGGAGTGTATGTAGATAGAGGATGGCAAGCAGAAGATGATCAAACAATACAAATGGTTGCAGTAGCAAATGGTAAATCTTGGACAGAATCTCAAAACGGCGGTGAAACCCTTCTTGCTTGGAATGAATTCGAACAAGGCGGTGACATCACGTTAACTTTTAACGAAATATGAAAAAACAGACACTAAACGAAATTCGCCGGATGCAAAAGATCGCCGGTATTTTAAAAGAAGAAAACGACTTCGATTACGATAGCTTTTGGCGCGATTTAGCTAGTAAGGTAGGAACTAGAAGTGCAATACAGATGCCGCAGGGTAACGTAGAGTACGAATATCTCAGAGATATAACTTTTCCGAACGGGTTGAGTTTTAAGATAGGCGGAGAAGATCCTGAAGGCGGTAAAGTAATTTCCATAGAAAAGTTTAGAGGCGGATATGGAATAAGCGGGATGGAGTGGATCGAATCTCTCAATGAGCCTGGAGATGAAGGATATACGCATTATTTCGATCTTAAAGGTAACGAAGCTCGCGAACAAGACATACTAAATGCATCACGATAATGATAAAGCTAAAACATCTACTTCCGGAATGCAACGAATGTGGTCGTGATTGGAATCACGGTCATGATCACGAAGCCGGTATGGCTAAGAACGAATTAAGAGATATGATCTCTAATGCCTCTAAGATCAATTCTATGGTCGGTGAAGGAGATAACCTACCGGGATGGGTATCGGCATACATTTCACTAGCTGCCGATTATATGCATTCAGTATCTGAGTACTTAGCAGGTGAATCTAGTCGCATGGAACAACCAGGTCCAGGGTATGGATTAGAAGAAAAGAAAGCACAGAGTAGAGCCCAACAAGCAGCTATTGCGATTTCATTGCAAAAAGCAGGTAAGAAGCCTAAATAATGATAAAGCTTTCTTCCATATTATATGAAGATGTTTCGAAAAGAACAATCATGAAGGATGCGATTGAAACTGCAGATTTTTTTGCACGTCGCGCTTTCACAAAAGACGAAGCAATAGATCTTGCAGCCGTTGCAATAAAAAAGTTACATAATTACGAATTAACACCTGAAGACCGTGAAGCTATAAAACATTGGATTTATAATCATCCAGTATTTAAATAAAATATGAACCTCGATAAATTAAAAGGACACGTTCCCTACACTGTAATAGCCCAAATTCCTGAAGTAGGAGAAAAATTTGCTATTAACACTCCTTTGCGTCTTGCACATTTTCTTTCTCAATGCGGCCATGAATCCGGTGGTTTTAAAGTAGTAAAGGAAAATTTAAACTATAGAGCTAAAGGCTTACGTTCTATATTTAAAAAATATTTTACCGATGACGCTACCGCTCTCCTCTATGAACGCAAACCAGAAAAAATCGCCAACTTAGTATACGCTAGTAGAATGGGAAATGGAGATAAAGCAAGCGGAGACGGATATAAATTTCGTGGACGCGGATACATTCAATTGACTGGTAAAGATAACTATACAGCATTTGGTAAAGCAATCGGTGTTGATATTTTAGCTAATCCTGATCTAGTTGCAACAAAGTATCCGTTATTATCTGCAGCCTGGTATTGGAATAGCCGTAAGCTAAATGCTGTAGCCGATCAAGGTGCAACTGATGCAGTAGTAACTAAAGCAACCAAACTTGTTAACGGAGGTACCATTGGCCTTGATGATCGTATAAAACATTTTAAAGAGTTTCATCATTTACTATCTTAAAAAAAACAATGAAAAAAAATTTAATCAACGAAGTACGTCAACTGCAGAAGATTGCTGGTATTTTGAAAGAAGACTATCAGAAGCCTTCCGAAGAACATGTAAGAAAGTATTGGGAGACGATGATAGAAGTACAGCCGGAAACAGTACTTAACGTTCTTGCTGATTTGACTACCGGTAGAATGACTATTGATAGTTTTATTGAAAATACAATGGGTGATGTATTCGATTCCTACCGGGATGATCTTTATAGCAATATAGACTGAATAAAAAAAATGAAAAAGAAAACACAACTAAACGAAGTACGTCAACTGCAAAAGATTGCAGGTATTTTGAAAGAGTATTTTGAAACAGATCCTGAATCAGTACAAGAGGCTTTTCAAAAAGCCGGTATTGATATGAACACGCCTGTAGTCGTTGTTGAAACGTCAGGCCACTATGCTGACGAGCCTCGCAGAGCTAATCCTACAGAATTAGTAAATAAGCTACAAAAAATAAAAGATACTCAACAAGAAGAAGGTGTCCACTTTGACTACGAGACTGCAGTTGCATATCCTGCTCAAGAATATGGACTTGAAGGTATGGAAGCTAAATTATCAATGGGAGTAAGCGATGCCTACGAATTCGTTATATTTCAATAATAATATGACAAATAGAGAAATTATAAGAAGATTAATACTTAACGAAGTAGAGAGGATGGAACCAAAAGTTCAATCTTTTGAAGATAATCCTATTGACTTTATTTTACAGAAGTATCCCACACTTCGTAAGACCTTAGAAATGCTAATGTCCTCTGCCTATAAGGACTACATTACAGGCATTTATATTATAGCACCAAAACCTACTACATTCAAAATTGTTCTTCATAATGGACAGAGCTTTATGCTTACATTCCTGGGTAAGGTCTACGAGGCTACAGTAGCAGGAAAGAAGTTTTACCTACAGACAATTGGTGAAAGAGAAAGGGCCACGAATGCAATTGCACGTATTTTAGCCGTTGGTAATCCTATTGAGACTAAGGGTCCTGAAGGAGAAGAACAGGTAGCTGGTGAACCTAAAGTAGAAGAAGAAGAAACACCCCCAGCTGAAGCTGAAGCTGAAGAAACAGAAGCTTAATATAAAGCCCGGTTAAAAAAGCCGGGTTTTTTGTTGTTAGTTTAAAACTTGTTTCTTATACTATAAGAAAATCATATATGAAAACACGAATTATTACTAGGACAATAAATACAGTTTGTGGTAAAACTATAAGCTATCTTGAATCTGAAGGCCAAGCTAATAAAATGCATTCCGTCGATGGTCCTGCATTAGTTTTTCCTGATACTGATAATAAAGCTCCCGAGTATTACCTGTACGGCATTAAATATTCTAAAGCTGAATGGAAAGAAAAGCTTACAAAAAAGAAGACTATAACACCTGCAGATATATCTTTTGATTCACAGTTATAATCTATTTATTAATAAACGTTACCATGGTATTTAATATACAAAAATTCTTGGTAAAGAATAAATTAACTAAAAGATCTCGTCTTAACGAAGATGCCGAGACTAAGACTGATGCCGAAAAAGTAGCTATGGGTGCTGAAGAAGGAGATGAAGAAATGTTTGATCCAGATAGCAATCATCCTTACAGGCAGGAAAAAGTAAGTAGTTTTACAGGCTCTGAAATACCTTGGCCACAAAGAGACCCTCTTGACAGTACTAGAAAAGATGTAGATGATGGTCCGTCTGCAACTGATGCTAATAAAATCGATAGAGCTACTAGTAGCTTACATAAAAAAGAACTTAAGTTAAAATCTCTAGAAGATATAAAAGATAAACTAATAATGCAATATAAGAGCGGACAGTTAAAATTAGATCAATATAAAGCTGCTATTGGTAATATACCTAACCAAATTAAAAAATTGAGATTTGATATCGAGAGACAATTAGATCCGGTTATTGGTGATAGTGACGAAGACGATATCTAAAAGTACATATGAGTCAACGAGCAGCAATTAGCGATGCTATAAGACAGGAACTTATAAGATGTAAGCAAGATCCTGTATACTTCATGAAGAAGTATTATACTATTCAGCATCCTACTAGGGGTAGAATGATTTTTAACCTTTATCCTTTCCAAGAAAAAGTACTGAGATTATTTCAAAGACATGATTATACAATCATTAACAAGTCCAGACAGTTAGGTATTTCAACTCTAACCTCTGCTTTTTCATTATGGATGATGTTATTTGAGCAAGATAAAAACGTTCTTGTTTTAGCAACTACGCAAGCTACAGCAAAAAACATGGTTACAAAAGTAAGATTTGCTTACGATAATCTTCCTACCTGGATGCAAATGCCGGTGCTTGAACATAACCGTTTGAGTTTGCGTTTAAAAAACGGATCTCAAATTAAAGCCGTTTCAGCTGCTACAGATAGCGCACGTTCTGAAGCAGTATCATTACTTATAATCGATGAAGCAGCATTTATAGATAGAATTGAAGACATTTTTACAGCAGCACAACAGACACTTGCTACCGGTGGCCGGTGTTTAGCACTATCTACGCCAAACGGTGTTGGTAACTGGTTTCATAAAGAGTTTTCTCGTGCACAAAACGGCGAAAATAAATTTACACCCATCGCTCTCCCATGGACCGTACACCCGGAAAGAAATCAAGAATGGCGCGATGAACAAGAAGCAACTCTCGGTAAAAGAAATGCAGCTCAAGAGTGCGATTGTGACTTTACAACCTCGGGTAATACATTCCTTGAACCTGAAACTTTAAACTGGTATCAATTAAATACGGTAAGGGAGCCACTTGAAAGGCGAGACATGAACCAATCGTACTGGCTATGGGATTATCCTAATTCGATGGCTACTTACATGGTAGTAGCTGACGTAGCACGTGGTGATGGATTAGACTATTCAGCATTTCATGTTATAGAAACTGATACTATGACCCAGGTAGCTGAATTTAAAGACCAGTTAAGTACTAAAGACTTTGCTCGTAAGTTAGTTTCTGTTGCTATCGAATGGAATAATGCAATGCTTGTAGTAGAAAATGCTAATATTGGATGGGACGTTGTAACTACTATTGATGAAATGGGATATCCTAATCTTTATCATGCGCCGAAATCAGAAATAATAGGTACACAAATTGAACTCTATGTTGAGAAATTTGATAGAGGTGACGGAATGGTACCTGGTTTCAGTATGAATCAAAGAACTAGACCTCTTGTACTTGAAAAAGCAAGATCCTTTGTCGAAGAAAAAAGTATAGTTATAAGATCCCAGAGACTGCTTGATGAATGGCGAGTATTTATTTGGAAAAACGGTAAAGCGCAGGCCTTGCAAGGTTATAACGATGACTTGGTAATGTCTTTCGGTATAGGCTTATTTCTTCGTGATACAGCAATACGTTTCCGTCAAACAGCTATGGATCTGGCCTATGCAAGTCTTAACAGCTATACAAGAACTCAATCAGGCTTTCAAATTTATACTCAAAATAACGGTTCAAAACAACAGAATCCATGGCAAATGACCGTCAACGGTCAACAAGAAGATATCGGGTGGCTTATAAGATAAAGATATTTATTAGATATGGCAGATCAACAACCACAAAGGAACCTTTTTTCAACACTTAAACGCTTGTTTTCCACTGATGTTATCATCAGAAACGACGGCGGTACTCTCAAGACAGTCGATATCGATCAGATCCAGGTCGATGGCGTACTTCAAACTAATGCATTAGTAGATCGATTCAATCGTATCTATACTACCTCTACCTCTTACGGTGTAAACTTAAACCTTTCGCAGAATTATCAAAGCGCCAGGGTACAGATTTACGCCGATTATGAAGCAATGGATACTGATCCTATTATTGCCTCAGCTTTAGATATTATCTCTGACGAGTGTACTCTTAAAAACTCTCAAGGAGATGTAATTCAAATACGTTCATCAGATGAAAACATTCAAAAGATACTCTATAGCCTTTTCTATGATATACTAAACATTGAGTTTAATCTATGGTTCTGGATTAGAAATATGTGTAAGTATGGTGATTTTTTTCTAAAGTTAGAAGTTGCCGAAAAGTACGGAGTTTATAATGTAATTCCATTTTCCGCTTATAATATTGTACGTCTTGAAGGTACAAATCCTTCTAATCCTTCTGAAGTAATTTTTAAATATGACCCTACTGCTGCATTAGGAGCTACTGCAGGATATTCTACATCATATCAGAATACTGATTTAGGTATAACGTTTTATAATTACGAAATGGCTCACCTTAGATTGATTGGTGATGTAAACTATCTACCTTACGGTCGCTCTTACCTAGAGCCAGGACGTAGATTATATAAACAATATATTTTAATGGAAGATGCGATGATGATTCATCGTCTTACTCGTGCTCCTCAACGCCGTATTTTTTACGTAAATGTTGGAGCTATACCTCCAAACGAGGTTGAAAATTATATGCAGCGTATGATTAATAAGATGAAAAAAACTCCTCTTGTTGATCAAAAAACAGGACAGTATAATTTGAACTATAACGTTCAAAACATGCTCGAAGATTTCTTTATACCTGTACGCGGTAACGACTCCTCTACACGTATTGATAATGCACCACCTCTGGAGTATAACGGTATTGAAGATATTAATTACTTACTTAACAAATTATTTGCAGCTCTTAAAATACCTAAAGCATTCCTTGGATATGAAAAAGATTTAACAGGTAAAGCAACATTGGCTGCTGAAGATATTCGCTTTGCACGTACTATTGAAAGAATCCAGCGTATTGTTCTTTCAGAATTGACAAAGATAGCATTAGTACATCTTTACGCACATGGATACGACGATGAGTCGCTGACTAATTTTGAATTAAGTCTTACTACTCCTTCAATTATCTACGAGCAAGAAAGAATTGCCTTGATGAAAGAAAAAATGGATCTAGCCAGTCAAATGATGGAGACTAGTTTTTTACCTACTGACTGGATATACGACAAATTATTTCACTTCTCTGAAGAGGAGTTTGATGAATATCGTGATTTAATAGTAGAAGATAAAAAAAGAATGTTCCGTATTAAGCAGATTCAAGAAGAAGGCAATGATCCTGCTGAAAGCGGCCAGGCTTACGGTACACCACATCAAATCGCTTCAATGTATGGCGGATACGGTACTGCACCGCTTTCAGGTCAGAACGTCCCGCAAGGTTATGATGAAACTAACCCTAGCGAACCTGTTAAATTACCCGGACGCCCTGCAAATAAAGTATCTCTTATAAATACTTCAGAAGATCCACTAGGCAGAGACAGAATGGGGGTATACGATCTCAAATCTAAATCGATCTCCGGCGAAGATGGATTAAAAGCTAAATTTACAGGCGGAAGCCCTCTTTCACTTAGAGAGGGTAAAAATACAACCGTAGCTACTTATCTAACCAATAAAGCTGCATTTGAATCTTTTAAGAAGAACAAGAGAGTTAACATATATGAAAATGATAAAAAAAGCGAATTGCTTGATGAATCACGTATTAGACCTGATTCAGATTTAATCTGATACGTCGATATTTATTAGTAAGCTAACTAGCGATGATTAAACATAGCAAATACAAAAATACAGGGATTTTATTTGAGCTTTTAGTACGTCAATCTACTTCAGATTTAATGTCTAATAAAGATCCAAAAGCTGTTAAGATTTTTAAGAAATACTTCACAGGCACAGAGTTAGGTAAAGAGTATAACCTTTATAATTCTGTTGCTAGTGCACCAAAACTTTCTGAATCTAAAGCTGAAATACTAATTAATACTATAGTTGAGCAAGCAAAAAAGCTTGATAGAGTTAAATTAGATAAAGAAAAGTATAATCTCATTAAAGAAGTAAAGAAACATTACGATTTAGATGATTTTTTTAAAGCCAAAATAAATAATTATAAGATTTATGCTTCAGTATATACTCTTATTGAAAATCAACTTACCAAAAAGTTCTCAGATACTAAGCAGCTTGTAACAAATAAGCTTACTCTCCTTGAGTACATTACTAAAGAGTCTTTAACTGAGAGAAAAGTAGCTTCTAAGGTAGTTGAAGCGTTTATGAGAGAGGATAAAGAAATTAGAATCCTTGCCTATAAGATACTAGTTGAGAAGTTTAATGAAAAATACGCTAGTCTTTCTCTAGAACAAAAAGATTTACTCAAAGAATATATTAATAACGTCTCTGATACTAAGAGACTAAGAACCTATCTCAATATTAAACTACTCGAAGTCAAAACCGAGCTCGTAGGCTTAAAGTCTAACGTCGGAGATAAGGTTCTTAAAATAAAACTGAATGAAGTTTTAAATTTTATTAAGCCCCTTGGTCCAAATGATTCAATCAAGGACGAGGTTTTGATCGGCTTAATGCAGTACTATGAATTGATCAGTGAGCTCAAAGCCATCAAATAATGAATAATCAATTTGCTACGCAATTCTTATTAGAAGATTTAAAAGATCTGCCTGACGAAGATCTACCTTTCGATGAGAAGTTTATTGAGGCGATGATCGAAAAAGCTATGTCTTTTGGTTTAACTCGAATCGAAGCAGTAGCAATGGTTAGAGAGATTATCAAGGGATTTAAGCTAGATGAAGATGGAGGAGCAGCAGCACCTGCAGGAGGTGGGGGTAGTACAACAGGCGGTGGAGTAACTAACGGAGCAACAGTCAGCGGCGGACCTGAAGGAGAACAATACTTTGCCGGTACGCGAAAGAAAAAGATCAAAGAAGATGCACCGCGTCTTGCCGGATCACCTGCTAGGACTACTTCACAGGGTGCTAAAAACCTAAGTGCATATAGTAGCGTTGGTTTTACTAAGGCACCAAGTGCTCAAGAGGCCGGAAAAAAGATAAAGGGCGTACAGGTTAAGATGCTTTGGAAAGAAGGTCAGACTCCTGCCTGGGATGAAGTAAAAGAGTTTGTATTAAAGCTAGCAAAGCATTACGGATACGGAAACGATTATGTAGATTATATGAAAGGCTGTCACCAACAAGGTCTAATTGTTAAACCACAGGATTTAGAGACTTGTACTGCAGGATACGGTGAGGCTCTAAGAGAGTACATAAACGAATCTCGTGCATATTCACAGTTTAAAAAGCAAACTGCCATTCGTCCTAAGGATCAGCAGATGCACGAGGCGGTAAAAATCATTCATAAGAAATTAGAAGAAGTATCCAGGCTTGTAGAATTCGCTCAGCAAATGAGAAATGAATTAACTGAAGGTGAAAACGCTCTTGAATATAAGCATAACACTAAAAAGATCTTTGAGAAAATCAATTCAAAAGTAGTAGAAGTGTATACAAAAACTAGAGATTTAAAATAAGGTATATGGCAAAAGGAAAAGGCGGTAGTGAATTAAGAAAGATCAGTTTTGGCAAAAGAAAAGCAGGTTCTGCTCAGAAAAGTTTTAACAAACACAGTCCGCGGCCTAAAAAATATCGCGGGCAAGGAAGAAAACCTTAAGCATTATGAGTACTAAAAAATTTCTTGGTGAAATCAACCGGCTGAAAAAAATTGCCGGACTGTTAAAAGAAGAGCTTGATCTATCTGATACACCAGAATTTATCAAGAAAAGCGATCTACATACAGGTAAGATCACAAACGTTACTTTTGACGGAATAGATCATAACGACTACCCTGATTACGTTGATGCATATGTTGTTAGCGCGGATATAGACGGCAGACCAATGACTGAGGAAGAAATAGATGAGTTAAACGGTGATTCTGATCTAGTATACGATTTGCTTATGGATTACTTATACTGAGTCATAACTATTTATTATTATGAAAAATATTCAAGCTCAATACCAAGACCTGTTAGAGGGTAAGATGTCTAAGAGCAACTTCATGCGTAATGTACGTATGCAGTTTCCACAACATATCTCACCTACTACCTCTTTTGACGATTCCGTAAGAATCCTAAAAGGAAAGCGTATTTTATCCGAAAACAAATCTACTGAGTACAATAAGATAATTGATTTCATAAAATACGAAGTCGATTATGTTCCCGATGATATTGAAGTATATATGAAGTGGCTGGAACCTTATAGAACCATGGCTTTGAAAGCATTGCAATACAGGAAAAAGAATTTTAGTCAAATGTCAAAAGATAGGTTGCAATCTTTAGCTGAAGCTAAAAAGCCTGAAGGTGTTTACGGTCATAATCCAAACGCCGAAAACGACACCTACAGAGGTATCGATCACCTAAACTACTACCAGGTTTATCATGGCATTCAATTTGAGCTTGCTAAGATGCCAGAGATTACTGACGAGAATTACGTTAAGGCTAGAAAGAAAGTCGTTGATACTATCCTGAAAGATCCTGATGCTTACAAAGATTTGCAGCTTGCAAACTTTAAGGCCGTCAAGGAAATGGATAAGGATCTCGAAATGAAAGATGTTAAGAAAAACAATCTTAACGACAAGCCAAATGAGATGAAGGTTGTTAAGAAAGATGCTAAAGCCAACACGCAAGATACTCTCGAAAAGAAAGAAAAAAGAAAGTCTAAGACTGCTAAGGTACCTGTAATGACTCAAACTCCGAAAGGAAAACTTGAAGCATTTGCAACTCCCGGTAAGGAAAAAGTAATGGCTCTCAAAGAACA
>Ga0194123_10000722_pt1 | contig 58667 bp, 39 predicted proteins | sample TA2MahsurfametaG_5_FD_155479 | JGI IMG/M metagenome (GOLD analysis project Ga0194123, IMG submission 155479) | Freshwater microbial communities from Lake Tanganyika, Tanzania - TA2015023 Mahale A surface | ecosystem: Environmental > Aquatic > Freshwater > Lake | place: Tanzania: Lake Tanganyika... | reverse complement strand
GATCCGCACGCGCTGGGCGGTGAGGATGGCGGTGCGGAAGCGGACCACGACACCGTTGCGTGCCGTTGCGATGTTGGTCTTCCGGTCGATCTCCACCTCCCCCATGCCGTCGGCCGAGGTGATCACAACCTCGGAGTCTGCCTGCGAAGACGACGCCTCCTGTCCGACGGCGGAGGCAGTCAGCAGGATGGCAAGTCCCCAGGGGGTAAGACGCATTCGAGACCGCGACGCTACGAAGAGCCGGAGCACGCGCCAAGCGGGGAAGTGAGCCGATGTCGGTTCCCTGCCCTGTTTTCTCTGGGCTCCCCAGTCGAGGCCCTGCCCATTAGCCTGAAGCCGTGTCGGATCTCCCACGCCAGATCGCCGCGCAGCTGGAGCAGTACCGGCTCCTGCCCGAGGATCGACGGCTTGTGGTGGCCGTTTCGGGTGGACTGGATTCGGTGGTTCTTCTCCATGTTCTGGCCCGGATTCGGAGCCCTCGGCTCGACCTCGTGGTCGCCCATGCGAACCACGGGCTTCGTGGAGCCGAATCCGATGCCGACGCGGCGTTCGTCGAGACGACGTGCCAGAACCTTGGAATCCGGTGTCGTGTCGGCACTCTTCGGGTCCGCGAAGCCCTCGAGCGTTCCAAGGAATCTCTCGAGATGGTGGCGCGGCGCTTGCGTCACCGATTCCTCGCGTCCACAGCCGCCAAGGAGGGAGTCGGCACGGTGGCGACGGCCCATCATGCCGACGACCAGGCGGAGCTGCTCCTGCTCCGCCTGCTCCGGGGTGCTGGAAGCGAGGGGCTCGCCGGCATGACTTGGAGGAGTCCCGCACCGTTCCAGATCCCCAAAGCGAGGGAACTCACGCTGATCCGACCCCTGCTGCGGTGTCACCGCAAGGAGCTGCTCCGGTTTGCAACAAGCGAGGGTATCGCCTTTCGGGAGGACTCCTCCAACGCCGATCGAACCCTCCTGCGCAACCGGGTCCGACACGAACTGCTGCCGCTCCTGGAACAGGAGTTCAATCCCGGCATCCGTGGGGTGCTGTGTCGCACCGCCGAGCTTTTGGGCGACGAGGCGGAACACCTCGCGGATGAGGCAAACACCTGGCGTGGAAATCCGGATCGTCCCCCGTTCGCGTCCTTGTCCCCTGCCCTCCAGCGTTGGGTGCTGCGCCAGGAGCTTTGGGAACTCGGACACGACGTGGGCTTCGACCAGCTCGAACGCCTCCGGAGGCGGCAAGGCGTCACCCTCGCCCCAGGGATCGACCTCGAATGGAATTCCGGTGGTGGATTCATCCGGCGTGAATCCCCCGGCAGGTTCTCGTCCCAACGTGTGGAGACCACCCTGGAGTCCAGCGGCACCCAGGTGCTCGGGGATCGATCCGTGGAGTGGCGTTTGAAGCCGACGCGTCGCCCCGATCCCCTGCCCGTTGGAATCCCGGGATGGGAATGTCTGGACGCCCAGGCCGTTGGCCCCTCGGTGTTCTTCCGGCACTGGAGACCGGGAGACCGCTTCCAGATGCTGGGGCGAAAGAGGCTTTCCAAGCTCCAGGATCTCTTTGTGAACCGAAAGATTCCGGCGGCGGTTCGACGACGCCTCGCGATCGGGGAAACAACCGCTGGCCAAATCTTCTGGGTCGAGAGCCTGCCGCCTGGGGAGCTGTTCAAAGTCACCCCGGAGTCGCGTCGACTCCTTTTGATCCGAGGACACGATCGGCCCGGTTGACCCGGTCGGAAGGAGCAGCTCGCGTCCTCCACCAGGACGGATCTGCTCAAAGAGCCCAACCGAACGAGCTCCCGCCCGTATCTCTCTGCTTCCTCACGGCACCCGCACGCGCCAGAACCGCGCCCACGCGTTCGGATCCGGCGTCACCGTCACCCGCACCGGCTTGCCGGCACCCTGACCCGTCAGACGCTGCGCTTCCGACCACGACCCCAGATCCGTCGTCATCTCCAGCACGATCGCCGCACCCGCAGCCGCCTCGACCTCGAACGCCAGCGGCCCGCCCTCCGTCGGCAGCGTCGGCACCACCACCTTCGGTTCGGTCGGCGGCGTGCTCGAGCTCCGGATCTCACCCGTGACGTTGTCCAGCGCCCGGATGTCAAAGCCCGCCCCCGTCACCTCGGCCTTCACCAGCTCGATCGGCCAAGCAGCCTGGGCGTTGATCGCCGCCGTCGGTAGGAACGTCAGCACCGCCGCCACGCCCGTGCTGGTCGGCCAGATCGTCGACCGCACCGCCGCCAGGTTCACGCTGCCCACCGACTCCGCCCACAACGGCAGGGCATCCGCCGGTACCAGCGCCCCGACCTGTTTGTCGGTCAGGGTCAGCGCCGACGGATAGTTCACCGTGAAGCTGAGTCCCGAGATTGCCGCACTGGCGCGGGTCAGCTTCACCACGACCCGATACGGCTTGCCCGTCTGGGCCACGGGTCCGTCGGGGAACTCCAGCGTGGCCACGTCGTTGGTGTTGGCACCCGCAGGCCGCAGGCGGCGGGCGTTCAGTTGAGAGTTGAGAGCTGAGAGTTGAGAGACAGCACCTTCTGTCTCTTCGACACCCTCCGGAACATCCGACCCGCCCACAGGCCGTAGTCCGTCTCTGGCAGAGGTCAAAGGCCTCAACCCGGTGGGTGCTGCCGTGCCCTGCAGCACTGGGCGCGACAGCGCCCACTCCACCCCAGGCCCAACCCCCTGCTGCACCTCAGCAATCACTGCGCCTTCTCCTGTCCACACTCCACTCTCAACACTCAACTCGCTCCCCTCGCCCCCCCGCGGCGCCGCCTTCGGCTGCGGATCCAGCCCTACCACAAACCGCAACGCCTTCACCACATCCCCGCTGCCGATCGTCTTCGTGTCGTTCAGATCGTTCAGCGCCACATCCCACGCACGCACGGGCTCCAGCCCCACCTGCAGACGGCTGATCAGCACCGCGTCACCCACGTCGATCCGCTGGTTGGCGTTGTTGTCGCCGCGGATCCTCCGCGGAAGGATCCGGCCCTCGCCCGACACCACCGCGTTGCCCGTCGACAACGCCGCCCCACTCGGTGAACTCAGGCTCTCGATCTGCGGTGTCAGCGAGGTCGCCAACGCCATCGGCACGCTGCGCGCCCGGAAAGCTCACCGTCGCTAGCGGGTTCGTCCCCGCCGGCAACGCCGTTCCCGCCAGGGAGAACGATCCGCTGATCTGGCCCGGCGTCTTCAGCCTCCGGCTGGGAGACCCGATCACTGCCAACCTAGAGGCCGCTTCAAAGGGCGACGTCGAAGAGGTGTTGAAATGGTTCCTCCGATGGTTCGAGGCGCGATTCGCCACAGATTACCAGACCGCGAGGAACGTCTCATTTGCGCTGATCGAGACCGCCGATCACAAAGACGTCCAAGATCCCGATTGCCCGGCCGCGGTCCGAGAGGATCTTCGGGTTGCCGCACTTGAGGGCCTCTGCGAGCAGAGAGGCGCCTTCCGAAATAAGGAGGGATTCCCAGAGGTGAATTCACGGAAGCTTGGCCACTTCCTTAAAGCTAACCGTGGGCGAGTCATCGGCGGACGGAGAATCCAGAAGAGCGACGCGGACGACCGGACCGGATGCTCCTATTGGGGAGTGACCAGTGTATGATCGCGGTTGAAACGCCCACGGCGTGCGGCTCGATGCGCTGAGCGCGCCGTGGACGGCTATTTTCCTGCAGGAGATGCAGGAGATGCGGGGGTATTTTCAGTCCCCCCAAAGCAAAAGTTTAAGACTCAGTTTCAGTGTATGGCTTAAAACAAGGTCTGCATCTCCTGCATCTCCCGCAGCACCCACATTCTTCGCCGTAGAACAGCGGTCGCTGGCGTGGCATTGCGATGAGAGCGCCAACGCGTCAGAGCGGCTATCGAGGCGGGAGCTCAGCGGGTTTGGAATCTGGCGGGAGCACCGACAAGTCGATGTCCCGAACGCCGTCGAGGACCCATTTTGGCCTCTGGCCCCGCCCACGCTGCGCTCGGGGGTCGAGTTATTATGACGTGATGGGGGCCCCCGCGGAGCCTGGGATGCGCTCGGACTGGCCGAGTGCGACGATGACGCATCAACCAAACCTGATGGAAGACATGCTTGCCCTCCTCCGGTTTGTGGCGGTGGTTTTCAACCCTGCAAAAATGCATTTCGACCAATAAAGACGGGCTTCGAAATGATCTTTGTCATAGCAAGTGAATGTAATGCATCTTGCACCAATCTGCCGATTTCCCCCTGTTTTTGAGGTTTCCCGCTGAGAGCTCGGTCTTAATTCCAAATCGAGCGCACCGGGAAATACGTCATCGATAACGTTTCGGCGTCCATCCGTCAGCGAAATCCGATGCGTTCCAAGGTCCAGAGACCACCCCCACCCCGTCCGAATTCGATGCGGTTTGAACGGTTCCATCTGGACCGGCCAGTTGGCGGCGGGTCTCGACACCGACCCCACCCCCGTTTCTGCCAAGATTCGCGTTTGGGGCCCCCGGACCCGCTCCAGGTGTGTCTCGCGGCCGGGTTCGTGGATCAGCTCGCCCAACGCAAGGACGCCGGCACGCTGGACTGCCTGCTCGCCGGCGGCCGCACCGGCACGCTGGTCCGGGAAAGCGTCGTCACGGCCCCGCTTTTCGTCGCCGCGGGAATCCGGGAAGTCGAAAGCCGCGGCAGCTGGCTCAAGTTGCTCACGGTGGCCACCGAAGTGCGGCGCGAGCGGCTGGAGGAGCTTTATTCGCAGCACTTCGAGGCAGCGGTCGAACATGTCTTCGAGCGCCAGCAAAAGGCCGTGGCCGCGATCCGGCGCACGCGCTTCCTCGGACTGATTCTCGGACAGGAGTATCAGCGCACCGTGGACCCGGTCGCCTCGGCCACGGTGCTGGCGGATGCCCTGGCGAAAGGCGCGTTCGAATTGCCGCAGCTTGACCATGCCCTCAAGCAATTCATCGCCCGGGTGAATCTGCTCGCGCACGCTGAGCCAGACCTGGAATTCCCCGCCTTCGATGCCCCGGCCTTGCGCGCCGCCCTGATCCGCGCGTTTCATGGCATGGCGCTGGGGAAGGACGCGCAGGCCGCCAATCTGCGCCGGGCGTTCCACGCACATCTCCAGCCGGCCCAAGTGGAATAGCTCAATGAGCTGGCACCGCTCCAGGTCCCCGGCCCCGGCGACTGTCCGCTCAAGCTGCGGTATCCGGAAACCGCCGATAAGACCGACCCCAAGGAACTCGCCCCCGAGGCATCCGTGAAGCTGAACGACGCCTTGACACTCCGGGACCATCCGCGAAAACTCGAAGTTGGGGTGTTCGTGCGCCTCTGGCTGCTCGCGCCGGACCAGAAACGCCTCGCCAGCACCAATGACTTCGCGGACTTGAAGGCCCGCGGTTACCCCGCCCTGCGTTGCCAGATCAAAGCGAAGTATGCCGGGTGATGGGCGCAAGCCGAGCTGGGTTGTCAGGGCGAGCTACGGCGTGATCCGGCGGCGGCGCTTCGCCGACCACTCGCCGCTGACTTTGAACCCTTGGGGTTAATGCGCGCATCGTTCCGCAGACTCCGGGCCGACGGATTGCCGTCTCCGGCAGCCTTTACGCGGTTCCGAGGCCGTGCACACGGATATCGTCTAAACGGACGACAAGACGCAGACCTGCCCTCTGATACAAATCTAGCGGATGAGACGGGACAACCGGCGCGTGCGTTTGCGGCAAGGGTCGGACGAGAGGAGCGAGGGGCGAAAAACCCAGAGGGTGGCCCGCGGCTGCGGGACTGCCTTCACGTTGATTGAACTCCTCGTGGTGATCGCCATCATCGCCATCCTTGCAGGAATGCTTTTGCCCGCCTTGGGCAAGGCAAAGGCCAAGGGGCAAGGCATCGCCTGCATGAACAACACCAAACAACTCATGCTTGCGTGCCAAATGTACCTGGGTGACAACGCGGACCGGTTCCCCGGGGCCGTCCACGGGTCACTGGCGGCGGCCAGCACGCAATCGATCACCAGCAAGTACTCTCCATGGGTGCTCGGCTGGCTGGATTGGGACATCAGCCCCCAAAACACCAACTTTGCCCTCTTCACCGACCCCAACTACTCCAAGCTAGCTCCCTACTACGCGGGATCGCGAAACATCTATCGTTGCCCCGCCGACCGCTTCGTGAGCCCCGTCCAGAGGTCCAAGGGTTGGTCGGCTCGCGCGCGCAGCGTGTCGGGGAACATCGCCATCGGAGAGGGCAATGCCGAAGATGGCCCGTGGAGCGACGCCTACCTGCACGTGCGAAAGTCGTCTGAAATTATCTTCCCAGGCCCCTCTGAGACGTGGATGTACCTCGACGAGCACCCAGACAGCATCAACGACGCCGGCTTCTTTGCCCCGGGCGCAGACCGCTGGATGGACATGCCCGCCAGCTACCACAACGGGGCAGGCGGCCTGGCCTTCATCGATGGCCACTCGGAAATCAAGCGGTGGCAGGGGACCAGCGTCGTGCCAGTGCGCATCAAGGGCTTTGACAACGCCCTCACGCAGCCCGTGGTGTTCAACGACATCAACTGGCTGCGCCAACGCACCCCAAGGAAGTCTGCAAGCTTCTAGCCGCCGTCAGGCCGCCCTGTGGCGATGGCTTCGGCCGACCCTCTTACGGCCCACTCCCCTCCACCCTCGTTTGTCGTCTGAATGGACGACAAGACACGCCAGGCTTGCCTGGCCTATCCTCGAAACAAGTTCCCCGAAGGCATGTAGTTGCATGAGGTGTGCCCTGCCCTGTCTGGCATGGGTCTCAAGGCCGTCATGGTGGGACTTGGCGTGGCCAGTGGCCGCGCCCGCTAGGTTGAAACCTCAAAATCGTCGGAAAACATGAAGAGAATCCTTAGCCCGTTAGTCGCGGTGCTCACAATGGCGGTTGCAGGGATCGCACCCTCCAGAGCACAGGACATCAAGAACTACTCATGGAGCGGTGCCTCCACCCCCGAGGCACTCCCTCCCACGTACCAAGACAGCAGCGGGACAGCCATCCCGACCTATGCCATTTCAAATGGCAGGCTCCGCGCCGCCAGCACCGGCGCGTTGGGCACTTGGGTCGGCAAACAGTTTGACTGGCCGATGGCCAGCGCCCTGGCCAACAACGAGAAGGTCAGCGGCTCCCTCAAGTTCCGCATCAATGGGCTCGAGAACAACGGCAACGCGGCCGCCAACCGCATCCGCCTCTTCCAGTTCAACGCCCCATGGGCCAACGGCCTCCCCGCCCTCCTCACCCTCATGGGCTCCGACAGCACGGTGGACCTCGGCCCCGGCAACTGGCGGCCGGGCGGCAACGGGGACTGGAACAAGTGGGAGATGAACCCCAACACCGCCGGCACCAAGGCCCCGGCGGGCAAGACCTATCTGTACAACAGCTTCAACATGGGCAACCCAGCCAAGGACCCGGACTACTGCCGGCTGGTGGACAACGGCGTGGACCATGTCCTGACCTGGAGCGCCCAGTACGACGAGTCGTGCGACGCCGTGAAGGTCGCCACATCGCTCGACGGCGTGGCTTGGACGGTGACCTACGTGGCCCGGCACTGGCCAGACTGGCTGCTGGGCGGCGGCTGGACCGAGAACGCCCTTGCCAAAGCATGGCCCAACATGGGCGCGTGGGACGCGGAGATCTCCGAGATCAAGTGGGCCACGACGACGGTGACGCCCTCGTCCGACATCAAGAACTACGAGTGGAGCGGGCTCAGCGGCTGCCAGCCGCCGGTGTACAAGGATTCCAGCGGGACGCCGATCCCGACGTATGATGCCAACTGGAAGGCCGGCAGCCTCCGCGCCGCCAGCACCGGCGCGTTGGGCACCTGGGTCGGCAAGCAGTTCGACTGGCCGATGGCCAGCGCCCTGGCCAACAACGAGTACATCACCGGCCGTTTGGTGTTCCGAATTGACGGGCTGGAAAACAACGGCAACGCGGCTGCCAACCGCATCCGCCTCTTCCAGTTCAACGCCCCATGGGCCAATGGCCTCCCCGCCCTTTTCACGCTCATGGGTGCTGACAGCACCGTGGACCTCGGCCCCGGCAACTGGCGGCCGGGCGGCAACGGGGACTGGAACAAGTGGGAGATGAACCCCAACACCACCGGCACCAAGGCCCCGGCAGGCAAGACCTACGTGTACAACAGCTTCAACATGAACAACCCCGCCACGGATGCCGACTACAGCCGCTTGCTCGACAACGGCGTGGATCACGTCCTGACGTGGACCGCGCAGTACACCGAGTGCGACGTCGTCCGAGTGACCACGGTCCTCGACGGCGTGCCTTGGACCAGCACCGACATTGGGCGGCAATACCCTGACTGGCTGCTGGGCGGCGGCTGGACCGAGAACGCCCTTGCCAAGGCATGGCCCAACATGGGCGCGTGGGATGTCAGCTACGGCGCCCTGAGCTGGAAGACCCAACCCGGCGCGCCCCTTCCCTGCCCGCCCATCCTCGGGATCTCCACCTTTCCGAACGGCGAGCTGGAGGTGAAGTGGTCGTCCGGCAGCCTGTACGAGGCCGAGGACCTCAATGGGGAATGGAAGAAGCTAGAGGCCACGTCCCCGTACAAGACGACCTCCGCCGGCGCACGTAAGTTTTATCGCGCCGCCACGCCCTGAGTGGACGGCAGGGCTCGTGGAGTCTTGGGCCACTCGGGACCACGACCATGCAACATCGGCCGGGCATCGTGGTACGGTGCCCGGCCTTTTCATGCAGCCTTGAGGGAACATGGCGCGCCCTAGTAACCTGACGGCCATCGCATTCCTGCATTCCAGGTTCATCGCCTGCGCCCTCGCGCACGGAATTGCCGCCAGTGCTGCCGCGATGCAGGACGTGGCGCAGGGCGAGTGCCCTTACGTGATCCATAGCTGGCGCATGGAAGATGGCTTGCCGGAAAACCGGGTTCGCTCCGTCCTCCAGACGCGGGACGGCCAGCTTTGGGTGGGTACGTTCAATGGATTGGTGAGGTTCGATGGCACGTCCTTTCGAGCCCTGGACCCATCCAACACACCGGGCCTGAAAGACGGAGCCATTCGATCCATGTTCGAGGACAGCCGGGGAACCCTCTGGCTGGGCCACCAAAACGGCCAGTTGACCACGTGCCATCGCGGAAAATTCTCTGCATCCCCGGTTCCCCAAGGTTGGCCCAACGCCGAGGTGGACAGCTTCGCCGAGGATCGCGCCGGCAACGTGTGGGTGATGAATAGAGAAGGATGGCTGGCACGCTTTCACCAGAGCGCGGGGATGGGCGTCGTCTCGCCATCGGCTGAATGGTTGGTCAACCACCTTCATGTCGATTCAGCCGGGGGCCTGTGGACCCATCGGAACATGGAGGTCATTCCGTTGGGCCCGGGCGGGATGGCGTTGCCAGAGCCTCAGCTTCGTCCGCCCATACGCGCCCCTCTGTTGGCCTGCGCCAGCCGTTTCGGCGGCATGTGGGTCGCCGACACGGGCCTCAGACGATGGGAGGAAGGCCGGTGGGTGGAAGATCGTGGCCCACTGCCCTGGGATGCGCCGGGCTTGACCGCGCTCATGGAAACCTCGGCGGGAGACGTATGGGTGGGCACCTACAGCAAGGGCATCCACGTGGCGCCTCGGGACGGGGCGGCGCACCAAGTGGGCGTCACGGAGGGCTTGTCCCACAACACCGTGTCCGCCCTCATGGAAGACCGAGAGGGCAACGTTTGGGTCGGCACCGGCGGCGGAGGCCTCAACATGCTTCGCAGGAAGCGCGTCACCATGGTCAGGCCGGGGGACGACGCGCGCCAACATCCCGCGCTCTCGGTCACCACCAACCGGGCGGGAGGCCTTTGGGTGGGAACCGAGGGCGCAGGCCTGTACACCCAAGAAGGGAACGCGTGGCGCAACTTCGACGACCGCCATGGCATCCAGCGACGCGACGCATGGTCTGTCCTCGAGGACCGCCAAGGCCGCGTCTGGGTTGGGTCCGCCTGGAACGGCGTCTTGCTGAAGTCCGGCGACCGATTCATTTCGGCACCGGGTTGGCCGCGGAAATCGTGGCTCGTCTACGCGTTGTTCGAGGACTCGACCGGGTCATTGTGGGCGGGTGGCGAGCGTGGCGTCGGCCGCCTGCAAGGGGAAACGTGGCAGGTCTTCGACCTGCACCCGGACATCGTGGAGGAAAGGGTCCGCCACATTGCCGAGGATCGCTCGGGCACGATCTGGCTTGCGACCGCCGGAAATGGGCTGTGGCGGTTCCGGAACGGGGGGTTGAGCAACCTTGGACCCGGGCAGGGCCTTGCGGCCAAATACCTGACGTGCCTGCACGTGGACGGAGCGGGGACGCTTTGGATTGGGTCCAAGGGCGACGGCCTTTGGCGATACCGGGACGCCACGTTTGCCCGAGTGACCAGCCAGCATGGATTGCCCGGCGACACCGTGATGAGCATTCTGGGCGACCGTACCGGACACCTTTGGCTGGGCACGTTCCGTGGCTTGGCCCGGGTGGACCTCGAGACATTGAACGCGTGCGCCGACGGCCGCGGAGCCACGCTGGAGGTGCTCCAGCTCGACCTGGCCGACGGCTTGGCCACCTTGGAGTTTGAAGGCCCCAACCAGCCCAACGCCTGCCGTGCCCAGGACGGGCGTCTCTGGTTTGCCACGGGCGCGGGCTTGGCCGTGGTGGACCCTGGCTCGCTCCGGATCAACCAAATCCCCCCGCCGATTGTCATCGACGAGGTGCTTGTGGACGGCAAGCCCGTCCTCCGAGGCCACGCATCGCCGGCCGAGGAAGTGGGCAACACTCGGCCCAGAACATGGGACGAGGCCCAGAGCAACCCAGCCATCGAGATACCCCCGGGCCGCCACCGGATCGAGATTCGTTACTCCGGGCTCAGCTTTGCGGCACCAAGACGCGTGCGGTTCCGCAGCCGGTTGGAGGGCCTCGACGAACACTGGTCGGACGTGGGGAACATGCGCATGGCCCAATACCACTACCTTCCTCCGGGCACCTACCGGTTCGCCGTCGTCGGTTCCAACAACGACGGAGTGTGGAGCACGTCGGAGGCTTCCATCACCTTTCGCCAACTCCCGCACTATTGGCAGACCCGCTGGTTCCGGGCCGGTAGCGCAGGCGTGTCGGCCGCGTGCGTCGCCATGGCTGTCATCGCTGTCAACCGTCGCCGCCATCACCTCAAGCTCGCCAGCCTCCAGCGGCAGCGCGATGTCGAACAGGAACGCATGCGCATCGCCCAGGACATCCACGACGACCTCGGAGCGCACCTCACGCGCATCAGCCTCCTGAGCGAGTCGGCGTTGGCAAAGCTGCCCGATCCAGCCCCCACCCGGTCCGAGCTGCAGCGGATCTGGAAGACCAGCCATGACGTGACGTGCGCCCTCGACGAGATCGTTTGGGCCATCAACCCGCGGCACGACAACCTGAACGGCCTGCTCAACTACCTGACCAACCACGCCCAAGAGAACGTTGACGTGGCCGCCGTGCGGCTGCGCCTTGCCTTGCCCGTCTCCCTCCCGGACTTGGTCTTGCCTGCCGAGACGCGCCACAACCTCTTCCTCGCGGCGAAGGAGGCCCTCAACAATTCCCTCAAGCACGCCAGCGCTTCGGAGATCTCCCTCAGCCTCCACCTCGACCTCGACGCGCTCCAATTCCACCTTGTATTGGCCGACAATGGCGTCGGCCTCGTGTCAGCCCGCGAGGGCGAGGGTCTCCAAAACATGCGCCAGCGCATGGCCGACATTGGCGGATCCTGCGAGGTCGAAGGCCGCACCGGCGTCGGCACCACGGTCCGCTTCACCGTCCCGGTCCAGCAGTCCCCCGGGCTGGCGCCGTCCGTCCCATCCTTGATTCCATGATCAGCCCTGCGCCACGCCTCGATCCCTCCGCCCACCACGCCGTCCGCATCGCCATCGTCGATGACGACGTGGAATCATGCCAACTCTGGGCCGATTGGATCAGCCACACGCCCGGCTTCGCGTGCATCAGCCAGAGCAGCGACGGGCACGAGGCCGAGGTCCACCTGCTGCGCGACCGCCCCGACATCGTCCTCATGGACATCAACCTGCCCGGACGAAGCGGCATCGAATGCGTCCGGGACATCAAGCACCGTGCCCCGGAGATCCAGTTCGTCATGCTGACCGTGTATGGGGATGCCGACCATGTCTTCGAGGCGCTGACGGCCGGCGCCTCGGGCTACCTCCTCAAGAGGACCAGCCGTGCCACGCTTCTTGACGCCTTGCGCGAGGTTCACTCCGGCGGCTCCCCCATGAGCAGCACCGTGGCTCGCCAGGTCGTGCAGTACTTCCAGCATTCCACCGCCAAAATCAGCGTGCCCGACCCGTTGTCCGAGCGGGAACGCGAAATCCTGCAGCTCTTGTCGTTCGGCAGACAAAACAAGGAAATCGTGCGTGAGCTGGGAATCAGCCCGAGCACCGTCGCCACCCACATCCGCCGTATCTATGGGAAGCTTCACGTCCATTCCCGCGCTGCCGCCGTCGGCAAGTTCGCCATGATGAATGGGTCGCCTTGACCCTGAACCCACAAGTCCCCTGGAACACGAGCCTTCCCTCGGGCGACCCCTGCCTGCGCCTGTAAACCCAGAGCTTGCAACGAGTGAGAAGCCCCAAGACATGGAACCGTCAGCAAGGGTGCCCAAAACGGCGCCTCTGTCATCTTCGACTTCATCGAGGTCTTCTACAACCGTCAGCGCCACCACACCGCTCTGGGCGGCCTCTCACCAGCACTTTTCGAGTCCAAAACCCCTTAAGGAAAAACCACCTTTCCTCTGTCCGTTTTTTCGAAGCAGGCCCAGATCGTTCCGGACAGGTTCAACACCTGGGCTTCGCCTTTCCTACGCAGGCTCGCCATTCCTTCAGGCCGTATCGGGTTCAACGGTCTTGGCAGACTGTTTTGGGACGGCAAGTTCGCCTCCGGCTGCTCCCCACCCCGCCTCTCGGCGACGCAGTTGCCTTCAGCTACATGACGCCATGCCTGCATCATACTCGGTCTTTCACCGGTTAGTCTCATCTGCTTCGTATTCGCACGTAGGGCTGTGCTCCGCCACGGCCCCATCTCGATCCCCTGCGCTCCGATCCACCCGTGAGGGTGGACGGGACCCCATTCGCGTCAGAGGATCCCGGCTGTAACCCTTGGTTTTCTGGACCCTCGCGGGGATGTCAGGGACACCGCGGAGGTCTTCCCTAACAGACGTGGGTGCTCCCGCACCCGGTGATGCAGGGCACTGCATCACCCACCTGCTCAGCAGAAAGGCCGTCCCGCGCGTGCGGGACGGCCTTGTGCTACCGAACGGCGAAGGCGCCGATCACTTTTTCTTGGAGGCAGCGGCCTTGCGCTTCTCCTCGATCGCAGCCTGGGCGGCGGCGAGACGGGCGACCGGCACGCGGAACGGCGAGCAGCTGACGTAGGTCAGGCCGATCCGGTGGCAGAACTTCACGGAGTCGGGATCGCCACCGTGTTCGCCGCAGATGCCGAGCTTGATGCCTGGACGGGCCTGCTGGCCCTTGGCGATCGCGATCTGCATCAGCGAACCGACACCGGTCTGGTCGATCGTCGCGAATGGATTCTTCTTCACGATCTCGGCCTCGGCGTACGGCGGCAGGAAGCTGCCGGAGTCGTCGCGGCTCATGCCGAGGGTGGTCTGGGTCAGGTCGTTCGTTCCGAAGCTGAAGAACTCCGCCGTGTGGGCGATCTCGTCGGCCGTCAGCGCACCGCGCGGGACCTCGATCATCGTGCCCACGCTGTAAGAGATCTTGGTCTTCTTCTCCCTCTGAACCGCCGCGGCGACCTCGTGGACGATGGCCACCTGGAGGTCGAGCTCCTTCTTGAAGCCCACCAGCGGGATCATGATCTCGGGCTTGGCCTTGTAGCCCTTCTTGTTGGCATCGGCCGCCGCCTCGAACACCGCACGGGCCTGCATGGCGGTGATCTCGGGGTACTTGATGCCCAGCCGGCATCCACGGAACCCGAGCATCGGGTTGAACTCGTGGAGCTCGTGGACACGCGACATGATCTTCTCGACCGGGATGCCCATCTTGCGGGCGAGGTCGAGCTGCTGCTCCTTGGTGTGTGGCAGGAACTCATGGAGCGGCGGATCCAGGAACCGGATGGTGGCCGGGAATCCCTTCAGCTCCTTGAAGATCCCGAAGAAGTCCTCGCGCTGATACGGCAGGAGCTTCGCCAGGGCCTCCTGGCGGGCAGCCAGGGAGTCGGCCAGGATCATCTCGCGCATGGCGTCGATCCGGTCGCCCTCGAAGAACATGTGCTCGGTGCGGGTGAGACCGATGCCGGTGGCGCCGAAGGCGATCGCGTTGGCGGTCTGCTCCGGGTTGTCGGCATTGGTCCGGACCTGCAGCCGGCTGTACTGGGAGCACCACTTCATCAGCTGGGCGAAGTTCTTGAACTTCTCCGTCTTCTGGGCGGCCTTGTCGCCGTTGATGAGGCCCGAGATGATCTCGGACGGGGCCGTCTTGATCTGGCCGGCATACACGGTGCCGGCGGTGCCATCGATCGAGAGGAAGTCGCCCTCCTTGTAGGTCTTGCCGTCGACCGACACGGTCTTCTTGTCGTAGTCGATCTCGAGTGCGGAGGCGCCGCAGATGCAGACCTTGCCCATCTGGCGGGCGACGAGTGCGGCGTGGGAGCTGACGCCACCGCGGGCGGTCAGGATGCCCTCGGCCGCGATCATCCCGCGGAGATCCTCGGGGGAGGTCTCGACGCGGACCAGCAGCACCTTCTCGCCCTTGTCGGCGGCGGTGACGGCACGGTCGGCATTGAGGTAGATCTTGCCGGAGGCGGCACCGGGACCGGCCGGGAGACCGGTGGCGATCGCCTTGGCCTTCTTGACCTCGGCGAGGTCGAAGATCGGCGCCAGGAGCTGGTCGAGCTGGTCGGCCGGGTTGCGGAGCACCGCGGTCTCGGCGTCGATCAGCTTCTCCTTGTACATGTCCATCGCGAACTTCAGCGCCGCGGCGGCGGTGCGCTTGCCGTTGCGGGTCTGGAGCATGAACAGCTTGCCTTCCTGGATCGTGAACTCGACGTCCTGGACGTCCTTGAAGTGCTTCTCGAGGGTCTTGCGGACCTGGAGCAGCTCGGCATAGGACTTCGGCATCTGGTCCCTGAGCTTGAGCACGGGTTCCGGGGTGCGGACGCCCGCGACGACGTCCTCGCCCTGGGCGTTGATCAGGAACTCGCCGTAGAACTCGTTGTTGCCGTTGGCCGGGTTGCGGGTGAAGGCGACGCCGGAACCGGAGGTCTCACCGGTGTTGCCGTAGACCATCGCCTGCACGTTGACGGCGGTTCCCCACTCGGAGGGGATGTTGTACTTGCGGCGATAGACGATCGCGCGGTCGTTCATCCAGGAGCCGAACACCGCACCGGCGGCACCGCGGAGCTGATCCCACGGGCTGTTCGGGAACACCTTGCCGGTGCGCTCCTTGACCAGGGCCTTAAAACGCTTCACCAGCGCCTGCTGGTCTGCGGCCGTCAGCTCGCTGTCCACGATGTCCTTGTGGTAGACCTCGTGCTTGTACTGGTGGATGATGGTCTCGAAGGGCTCGTGGTCCTCGCCCTCGCGCTTCTGCACGCCGAGCACGACATCGCCGTACATCTGGATGAACCGGCGGTAGCAGTCCCACGCGAACCGCTCATTCTTGGTGGCGAACGCGAGCGACAGCACGGTCTCGTCGTTGAGACCGAGGTTCAGGATGGTGTCCATCATGCCGGGCATCGAGTCCCGGGCGCCGGAGCGGACCGCCACCAGCAGCGGCATGCCCTTCGCATCACCGAACTTGCATCCCATGATCTTCTCCATGTTGCGGACGCCGTCCTCCATCTGGGACTGGAGCTCCTTTGGATAGGTCTTCTTGTGGGCGTAGAAATAGGTGCAGACCTCGGTCGTGATCGTGAATCCCGGAGGCACGGGGAGGCCGATGCGGGTCATTTCGGCCAGGTTGGCGCCCTTACCGCCCAGGAGGGCCTTCATGGAGCCGTCGCCGTCGGCCTTGTTGTTGCCCCAAGTGTAAACGTATTTCGGTGCTTTAGGCATATCTGCGTGATGTCTGTCAGTGGTGTTTTGCCGGACGGCAGAAGGCCGCCCGCATCAAGAAAGTAGGGACGCTACCAAGGTTCGCCCAACCGTCAACGGGCAGAACGAGCCGAGGCCATGGACCCGATGCTGACCATGAGGCGAGGGCCCGGAGCCCGACGTCGGCTCAGAAATACCGGGCGAGGAGGCAGCCCAGGGTCGCCAGGTGGATCACCAGGACGGGACCCAGGACAACCAGCCGATCCAGTCCCTTCCCGGCGGGCAGGCGCGCCGCGAGTCCGCGCGACAGCCAGACGCCCGCAAAGCCGCACACCAGCATGTTCATCGGAAACAGGTACCGCCCGCGGACGCTGTACCCCGACTGGTGGGCGGCGACGATCACTCCCAGGAGTCCCAGGACAATGGCCAGGCCCACGAGGATGGCGCGCACCGACCCCAGCCAGACGGGTCCGGATCCGGTCCGCCCCGACACCCCGAGGCACCATCCCACGACCCAGAGGAGTGCCGGCGCCACCGTCAATGCGGTGGGAAGCGAGAACTCCAGCCAGCCAAAACCGCTCCAGAAGGTCCTCGATGCGGCAAACTCCTGATGGGTCACACCGAACGAGCCGAACCAGGCAGCCAGACCCTGCAGGGCATAGCGCCCCGAGGGAACGGGATTCACGAACTCGACCACCGGCGTCTCCGCCGCCGGGATCAGGGAGCAGAGGAGCACCGTCACCACCACGGACGGCCAGATCCGGACGATCCGCCCCTTCCTGTCCCGACCCCGATCCCCCGGTGCGGTCTCCCCCGATGGCTGCGCCGAGGTGCGGCTTCCGAGGACATCGGCCATCGAGAGGACGGCGGTTCCGACCTCGATGGCGATCAGGTACAGGGATCCGAACGGGAGTCCGCCCCAGGCAGGGATCAGCGCTCCGATCTCGGCTCCCATGAACTGGTCGTACTCGTCCGTGGTCAGCCAGCGGGGAAGCACGAGGCCCACGGCCATCGCCAGCCGCATCGGCAGGGCCGAGCGCCTGTCGGAGCCCCGCTCCAGCACCGGCAGCACGGCATCGACACACAGCACGATCACGACGGTGGCCACGAAGGTGATGGAACCCCGGGAGACATGGAGGAGACAGCCGAGCGAGGTTCCGAGCAGGAATCCCGTCAAAGGATCCCTCCGCCTGCCGAAGACGGTGGCCACCAGGGCACCCGAGGCGAGGATCGATGCGGACAGGTAGGCCGAGTAGTTCGAGAAGAACAGCGTGAAGAAGGGAAGCGTGGGGATTGTCAGCCAGAGGAAGCCGGCGGATCGACCGGCTCGGGGGTCCCGTTCGGCCCGGGCCAGCAGCGCCGCGGCAAGTCCGAGGCAAACGGCAGCCACCATCGAGTTCGCCATCCGGAGTCGGAGCAGCGTGTCCTCCGGATTCATCCGCTGGAAGAGACTCCACAGACCATGCCAGTACTGGAAACCGAGGCCTGAACGTGCGGGACGACTGGGCACCGTCTCGACCGAATCCGTCCACCCGCCGTTGGAGTGGTAGAGGTGATCGGGCCGGAGCTTCTGGTCAGGGCGGAACACCATCCGTTCCAGCTGCGCACGTGCGGCCAGCCGACGTCCCGCCGGAATCAACTCCCGGGACCCCTTGTCCTTGGCGAAGCTGATGTAGTGCTCGGGTTCATCCGGGGCCTGGAATGGAGGGACCAGGACCGTGTAGATCGAGGCCAATCCCAGCAGGATGCCTCCGGCCGAAAGCCCGACCCGGAGGACAAACCGTCGGCTCCCCCGTGTCCCGGGCCACGCGAGGATCCCGGCAGCCAGGACGCCACAGGCGACACCCAGCCACAATCCCAGGGCCGATGGGGTCCGGAACCCCCAGACCCAGGCGAGCACGGCCAGGCGGGAGACAACCGGTACCGGGGATTCCATCCGGACATGTCCCTCGGGCAGAACGTGAGCCAGGGAATTGGATCGGGACTGGGTGAAGGAAATCCATCCGTGGATCTCCTCGGGGAGCGTCTCGAGCATCGGTCGATCGGCGAGGGCAAACCATCCGCTGGTGAGGGTGGACTCCTCCGGGGTCAGCCCGCGCGTCCAGAGGTGCAGCACATCGTACTCGTCCGTCACCACCCGAAGGGTCCACACGTCTCCGGAGCGGCCCACCGGGCCGGGAGGCCAAGGGAACTCGATGACGTGCTCCACGAATCTGGGCCGCACCTCGAACCTCTCGAAATCGGAGCGCAGGCTGCGGATCCGGTTCGTTCCAGCCACCAGCTCCGCGCTCCTAAATGAGACCGGCTGGGTCGGCTGGAGGAAGTGGAAGGCCACCGCGAACGGTCGGGCGGCATTCGTGGGAGGCGTCAGCCGAAGCGGCACCTCATGGACCCACCTTCCCCCCTCGCTCCGCGGCCGGAGCCTCGCCAGAAGCGGCTCCTCGATCGCCGATCCCGGTCCCCGATCGATGAAGGCCTGCCGTCGGTCCATCGCCACACGATCCCCGCGTCGTCCCCAGTCGGCATCGCGCGGGTGGATCAACGGAAGGAGGGCATCGCGTGGCGCAGGGAGCCGCAGCAGGACCAGGAGGACCGCCGGAGCCAGCAGGACCAGCAGGACCGTCAGCCCCCGCCCCCACCGGAGCCCCCTGCCCCGGCGCCCAACGGCCCCCGATCGCCGTCTGGAATGGCGGGTATCCGACCCACGGCTCCCACTGACTCGGTTTTTCCGGAGGCCTCGCACTCGTCGAGTCCTTACCGGAGAGCACCGCCCAGTGTCGAGAGCCAGGGTCCGACCCACACCCTGTCCCGACACGACCGCCCCCCAAAACCTACGACCTGAGGCGAAACTGGGTGGCTTCCGAAGCCTTGGCCGGATCGGCCCCGCACCCAGCCGGATGATCGGGATCCTCGAGCAGATGTCCCCGCACCGGAAACCGTCGCACCAGTGCCGCCAAGGCCTTCATGTCCCGGGACCATGTCCAGCCCGTCGAATACTCCATCGGCTCGAACTGCACCTTGTAGAGCGCCCGCTCGTCGTAGCAGGTCCCGAGATGGAGGTGTCCGAACCCCGCCTGGGAGAAGACCGACACCGCCCGGGTCATCATCTGCATTCCGGAGATCCCCGCCGCCTCATCCAGGGTGTGGAACGCAAAATAATAGTAGGCCAGCCGTGGGGCCTCGAGATGCATCAGGACTGTGCCGACCTCCCGACCCGACCCCGCGTCGAAGAACTCCAGCAGATGCGTCACCACCGGAGCCGCCATCAGCCGGTCCAGTCGCTCCCCGGGCATGACCCCTTCGCCGAATCGGACGCGTGCGAACTCCAGCCACTGCGACCGCCGCTCCGGCCGGTAGTCGTCGTCAGAACGCGGCACCAGCCGACAGGTCCAGCGCTCCGCCTTGCGCAGGATCCGACGGTTCTCGGTGTTGGGGATCCATCCCCGGAGCGGCACCCGGAGCTGTCGACACAGGTAGAACCGGTCGAGCGCCACCGACGACGGCAGGAATCCTGCCTCGAAGAAGTCGGCCGGCGTCTCCCCGGGCTCCGGGAATCCCCAGACCGCATACGGGAAGGTGTATCGCCCGTAGTCGGGCGTCGCCTCGGAGAAGACCAGCCTCACAGGCCCCCCCCCCGGTACACCCGCGGCAGCCGGCTCCGCCAGCCGGTCAGGATGTCATAGCTCACGCTCCGCTTGAGCGTCGCCACGTCGTGCGCGGTGATTTCCTCGGAACCCTGACGCCCCATCAGCACCGCCTCCTCCCCCAAACGAACCTCCGGAAGATCGGTGACGTCCACCGTCACGGCGTCCATCGACACCCCACCCACGATCGGCACCCGTCGACCCTGGAGCAGGGCGACGCCCTCGTTGCGCACCCGCGGGAACCCGTCGCCATAGCCCAGGGGCAGCACCGCGATCCGACGGGGCGTCTCGGCGCGATACCGCATTCCATAGCCGACCGTGTCCCCGGGCTCGAGCCACTGGAGACCCGTGATCCGGGCCTTCACCGACATCACCGGCCTCAGCCCCTCGAGACGACGGCAGACGGACGAGGGATAGACCCCCAGCGGCAGGATGCCGATCCGTACCATGTCGTGATGCGCCTCCGGCAGGTCGAGGCACCCCCCGCTGTTGCATGCGTGGAGACAGGCGGGATGGATCCCGTGGCTCCGGAGCGCGGCCACCGTGCCCTCGAAGCGTCCCAGCTGGAGCCGGGCGAAGGTCTTGTCGAGCTCGTCACTCTGGGCGAAGTGGGTCAGCGCACCGGCGAACTCAAGATGGCGGAGACCCGCGAGCACCGGGGCCCAGTCCGACACCGACCGCCACGGCAGCCCGAACCGGTTCATGCCGGAGTTCACCTTCAGATGGACCGGAATGCGGGTCCCCGATCGCTCCGCGAACGCATTGAGGGCACCGGCGATGTCGATCGATCCGACACAGACCTCCAGGCGGTGTCGGACCAGCCACCCGAACTCATCCGGGGTCCGCTCCCCGAGCAGCAGGATCGGCGCGGTGATGCCCGCCTCCCGGAGTCGCGCCGCCTCACCGACCGTGAACGTCGCGAACGCATCCACCCCGTTCGCCACGGCAAGCCACGCCACGGTCACCGATCCCGTCCCATAGGCCTCGTCCTTCACCACCTGCATCATCCGCACACGGGCTGGGAGGTCGGCACGGATTGTCCGGAGATTCGACGCCAACGCATCGAGATCCACCTCGACCCATGCAGGCCGGGCGTGGTGGGGACCTTGGGATGGATTCGAGGGAGTCATGCTTCGCCCGGGGGCCAGAGCGAACGGCCGACATCGGTCCGGTGGTACGAACCGAGCGATCGCAGCCTGCGGATGTTGTCGTAGGCGAGTCCGATCGCCCCCTCGAGGGTGGGGGCCAGTGCCGAGACATCGCAGAGACGATGTCCGGTGGTCTCGATGCCCCCCGCGGGGGCGGAGGCCACCTCGTTCCACCAGAGGTCGCAGGTGGGGGTGCCCTCGACCGTCACCGGGACCCGAGGGCCCACCAGTTGGGTGAACGGATAGCCGTAGCCGGCCAGGGTCAGGCAGCACCCATACCGGAGGGAATCACGCCACCGGGGATGCAGGGGCTCGTTCCGGGCACAGGCCCGAAGGACCTCTGTCGGGTTCTCGAGCAGACGCAGGATCATCGGCCCGCTCGTCACCCCGAGGCGCACGTTGTACTCGAGGACATGCCAGCGGTCCTGGTGCCGCATCGCGGTGACCTGGACCGGTCCGTGGAACCCCACCTCCCGGAACCAGGGGCGAAGCGGCTCGAGGAGTTCCCGGACCAGACCGTATCGGTCGTCAGGATCCCGCTCGACCAGGCCTCCCAGCGGCGCACCCGCCACCACACCCAGATTGCCGTCGAAGGCCCGCTTGTATTCCTGGTTGGTGACCAGCGGATGGATCTCGCCCGCACTGACCAGCGCGATGTGACCCGCCTCCCGGCGTCCCAGGTACTCCTGCAGGAAGATGCCCTGGGAATCATCGAGTCGAGGAATCCACGACAGGGTGTCCTCGGGAGTCTCGCAGACGATCGTGTGGATGGGACTTGTCGGGGAACAGAACGGGTTCTTGAGAACGAACGGCCGGTTGGTCGACCGGACCCACCGCATCGCCTCCTCCCGGCTCGGAGCGAACCGGGATCCCGGGAACGGGATGCCGAACCGACCACACAGGGCCCTGGCGAAGTCCCGCTCCCGCTCGAGCCGCAGCCCTTCGCCGGTCGGACACAGCAGCGGCAGACCGGACGCAAGGAACGACTCCGTCCAGGGCCGCAGGGCCCACTCGATCGACATCGGCACGATGACGTCGGGCCGTTGTTCGCGCATCCAGCCGACCGGATCGGGAAGGTCCGCCGCCGACCGGCAATCCGCCTCAAGTCGCGGCCCATAGTGGCCATAGTCACGGGTCAGGTAGCCCTGCACCGACGCGCCATCCTCCCGAAGGATCTTCAGGCAGCCCTGGGTGAAGGCGCCGATTCCCAGGATCATGGCTCGGGTGGATGTGGTGTCGAACATCGATCTTCTATGGCCGCGCAGCCTAGGAATCAGCCGCCACGGGTAAAGCAGTTTGGTGAGATGAGTTGATCGGAGGCGCGACGGAGGACCCCGTCGACTGCCTCCTGGAGGTCCTCCCCAAGACGGCATCCACCCCGCCACACCTCACCGTTCCGCGGCACCCCTGACGGGATTCCGCCGCCCGCCCACCCGGCCTCCATCGGAATCGGACCCGGCCCCGGAGCCGGTGCGACGGCGTACGGCCTCGCGCAGGATCCATTCGACCTGCCCGTTGACACTCCGCAGCTCGTCGGCCGCCCAGCTCTCCAGCTCACGCCAGAGCTTCGGGTCGACCCGCAGCAGGAAGGACTTCCTCGACACCATGCCTGGAACGGTCAGTGGTGGAGAGTGCCGGTGTTGACCACGGGCTGGACCTCGGTCTCGCCGCAGAGGACGACAAGCAGGTTGCTCACCATGGCCGCCCGACGCTCAGGGTCGAGGTCCACCAGGTTCTTCTGGTCGAGCTCCCTCAGGGCCATCTCCACCATCGACACCGCGCCCTGGACGATCTTCTGCCGGGCCGCGATCACAGCCTCGGCCTGCTGGCGCCGCAGCATGGCGCTCGCGATCTCGGGGGCGTAGGCGAGGTGGGAGATCCGGGCCTCCTCCACCACCACACCGGCCCGGCTGAGGCGGTCCGACAGCTCCTGCAGCAGTGCGGCCGACACCTCGTCGCCCCCACCGCGCAGGGTCACCTCGTGCTCCTCGCCGTGGTCGTAGGCATAGGAGGAGGCGAGGTGGCGGACGGCGGACTCGCTCTGGATGGCGACGTAGCTCTCCACGTTCTGCACATCGAACGCCGCCTGGGCGGTCTCCTCGATGTGCCAGACCACGACCGCGGCGATCTCGATGGGGTTGCCCCGCTTGTCGTTCACCTTGAGCCGCTCGCCGTTCAGGTTCCGTGAGCGCAGCGACACCGGGACCATGCTGGTGAAGGGATTGGTCCAGTGGAACCCCGACCTCCGGACGGTGCCCTTGTAGGAACCGAACAGCACCAGAACCCGGGCCTCGTTCGGCTGCAGGGTGAAGAACCCACACGCGGCCAGGATGACCGCCGCCAGCTCCGTGATCATCAGCGTCACGTTCAGCCCCCCGCCCCACTCGCCGCCGAAGCGGGCGATCTGGACGACCTGGAACACGAGCCAGGCGGCCAGCAGCAGGACCCCCAGCAGCATGGGAGCTCCGGGAAGGACCGAGACGATCCGCTCACGGCTTGGACTGGGACGGGATGGAGGGATGGGATGGGCGGGAGTGTTCATGGACGCAGAGGCAGGACTGGACGGCTTGGGTCGGACTGGAGGCTTCCAGTGGACCTCTTTGTGATATCACTCCAATATCGCATGTCAAACTACCTGTCCGGGACGGGGCAGGAAGGACGACGTGGACGTATTCGCCAAAACCCTTGTGGAGCGGGTTCCCGCGCCACAAGTTCACCCCGCCATGGGGTCCGATACCCTGATCATCGTGCCGACGTACAACGAGCGGGAGAACCTGCCCGAGCTGACGCGTCGTGTCCTGGAGCAGCCCGGCGGGGCGGAGATCCTCGTGGTGGACGACAACTCCCCCGACGGCACGGGGGCCTTGGCGGACGAGCTGGCGCGGGCGAACCCACGGCTGCACGTGCTGCACCGGACGTCGAAGGACGGCCTCGGCCGGGCCTACCTGGCGGGGTTCGCGTGGGGACTCGAGCGCGGCTACGAATACCTGCTCGAGATGGATGCCGACTTCTCCCACAACCCGGCGGATGTCCCGCGCCTGGTCGACCGGGCCCGGTCGACCGGAGCCGACCTGGTCCTGGGCTCGCGCTACAAGGATGGGATCCGGGTGATCAACTGGCCGCTCGACCGTCTCCTGCTGAGCCTCTTCGCCGCGCGATACGTGCAGGCGATCACGGGGATGCCGGTCAGCGATCCAACCGGTGGGTTCAAGTGCTTCCACAGAAGGGCCCTCCTGGCCATCGATCTAGGGACGGTCCGGTCCAACGGCTACAGCTTCCAGATCGAGCTGACGCACCGGATCTGGCGCCGCGGGATGCGGATCGAGGAGGTGCCGATCATCTTCACGGACCGGTTCCAGGGGATCTCGAAGATGTCGGGCGACATCGTGAAGGAGGCCTGCTGGAGGGTCTGGACGCTCTGGCTGGAGCACGGCCTCCGCCGCCATCCCCTGCCCGCCCCGGCGAAGGTCTGAACCGGGCTCCCGGGCCGGCGTCAGTTCGACGCCCCGGCGGCTGGCCCCGTCCCGTCCACCGCCACCACGGTGATGCCGCGCGAGCGGACCAGCGCCTCCATGTCGGGCTGGTCCAGCAGCAGGGTGCGGTCGGCCTCCACCGCGAGGATCCGGATGCCGTTGGCCGCGCAGACCTCGATGGTCCGGGGTCCCACGCACGGGATGTCGAACCGGAGATCATGCCCGAGCTTCGCCACCTTGACCGCCACGCCACCGCCGTTCTTGCCGGCAAGACGTCCACCGCGTTCCAGACAGGGATCGGTCCCCTCAAACCCCTCCACCGCGAGCGTCGTGCCTTCCTTCACCACGACGCTCTGGCCGATCTCGAGCCGGGAGATCTCCTTGGCGATGCGCCAGCCGAAGGTGACGTCCTCCCATTGGGCGGCGTTGGGCTGGGGGCCGACGACGTAGCCCCGACCCGGCATCCAGGGCCGCAGCCAGCGCAGCGGCTCGATGAGCGTCACGCCATCCTTGGCCAGCTCGTCGGCGATGGCGCCGAAGATCGTGTGGGCGTTGCGTTCCTTGAGACGGAACAGGACCCCCATGCCTCGGAAATCGGGCCGGACGTCGAACAGGTTCTTCGGCGCCACCTGACCGAGCATCACACACTCCTTCACCCCGCGGTCGGTGAACGCCGAGATCATCTTCCCGAGCTGACCCACCCGGAGCCAGACGATCTCGTCGACGAGTTCCGCGAGCTCGGGACTGGTCTCACCCTCGACGGCGGTGGCCACGATGCGGCGTCCCTCCTTGCGCGCCTCCCGGGCGAACAGAAGCGGCAACGACTTGGATCCGGCGATCAATCCCAACGGCGGTTGGCTCACGGGGAGATCGTGGGAATCGGGCCCCGGTGCGCCAACCCGAATCTTTGGAAGGAGTCCCAACCACGGCGGGGCTGCCCTCTCCCAAGCATTCCTGGAGGGATCATGACCGGCATGGGCGGGCATCCCTGCCGGGATACCCGCCCGGAGGGGACAGTGCCGCGCCCGGAGGGGACAGGTCCTGCCGCGCCTTGAACCACCGCCGGATCTCCGTACGGTTCCGACATGGTCCGTTTGCCATTCCTGGGGGTGCTGTTGCTCCTGTTCGGTGCACTCCTGCCGGATCGGGCCCACGGGGTGATTCTGCGGACCGGCGAGGCTCCGGAGACGCCGCCGACCGGACGGTTCGCCGACAGCGGCTGGCAGTGGCAGATCGGTCCGAACTCCTGCGGGACCGTCATCGGCCCGAACCACGTCCTCTCCGCGTCCCACCTGGGGCATTGGAGCGGCAGCCGGATCGAGTGGAACGGCATGGTCTATGTGGTGAGCGAGGCCGTGGACCATCCCAACTCCGATCTGCGGCTCCTGCGGGTCGCGGGACGATTCCCGACCTGGGCTCCGCTGAACCGTTCCTCCGCCGAGGTGCGCAAGGAGGTGGTGGTCTTTGGCCGTGGGGGTCCGCCCGGCACCCCGGTGGTCGCGAACAACAAGGTCTGTGGCTGGAACTGGACCCCGGCCGATGGCCGACTGCGGTGGGGCACCAACCAGGTCGACTCGGTCGTCACCGGCAACGACTCGCCCGAGGGCAACTACATCGTCGCCATGTTCGACGAGAAGGGCGGCAGCCAGGAGGCCACGTTCAGCATCGGGGACTCCGGAGGCGGTGTGTTCCTTCAGACCCCCACCGGCTGGGTCCTCGCCGGAGTCATCAACGCCGTCCAGAGCACCTTCCGCGCAACCGTTGATGGCCCGGTGATCTATGCCGCGCTGTTCGATCGACGCCCCTTTCTGGAGGAGGTGTCCCCGGGATTCTGGGACTACGACCCGAACCGCTATCGTCGACCCGGAACCTTCTGGATGGCGTCGAGGGTTTCCTCCTATGCCCTCTGGATCGATGTCCGGATGTCCGAGCCGCCGCAGTCGCCGACGCCCCGGCTGTTGGAGGCTGCCTCGGTGGCGGGCCCCTTCGACGAGGTTGTCGCGTACTCCATCGACCCTGGCGCCCGGCGGATCCAGGTGCCGCAGCCCGGGGCGACCTCGGGGTTCTTCCGGATCGAGGGCGAGGGCCAGCTCCGGGTGGAGTCGATCGGAGCGGGATCCGTCGTCTTCCGCTACTGACCCGTCGCCGGCCGCGGGAGTTCGGCAAGGAGGGTCCGGATCAGTGCGCCGGAGGAGTCCAGCTCCACGCGTCCGCCCTCCCGGTCCAACCGGCAGAATCCCCTGCCCCAGGCCGGACCGTTCACGACACAGGCGTCGGTACGCGCGGATTGGATCTGTTCGCGTCCCCGCTGGATCGCCGTCTCCCGGTCGCCATCCGCCTCGTACTTCCAACCCACCAGGTACGCCCGCGGAAACCAGTCCCGGAGCCGGGGCAGGATCTTCGGCGTGGGCACGAGCTCAAGCCAGAGAGACCCCCCGGCGGTGGAGGGCTTTCCGGCGGTCTCGGGAACCCAGGTGTCCGGACCAACCCGTCGCGCCCGGCTGCCCACGCTGAAATCACTGACCGCGGCGACCTGGAACACCGCCAACGGGGCCTCTGTAGTCTCGCCTTTCAGGGCCTGCAGCAGGCTCGCCGTCGTGGAGAACGGTCGCACCGTCATCGCCGCCAACGGCGTGCGCCACGTGGCGGACTCCGACAGGAACAGCACGACGTCATGTCCAGCCATAACGAGCGCATTGGCGAGCTCCCCCCCGAGGCGGCCCGTGGAGAGGTTCGTCAGCCGCCGGGCCCCATCCACGGGCTCCCAGGTCGGCCCAGCCGTCACAAGACAACGCATGGTGCTGATTCCACAGGCGGATGCTGTCAGCCGACCCGATCCCGGGCAACGCGGGATCCCGAAAGGACCCGCCCCAGTTCGTCCAGCCACGAGTAGGCGACCGGCGTGACCACGAGCGTGAGCAGCAGCGCCAGGGACTGCCCGCCGATCACCACGATTGCGATCGACCGCCGCTCGTCCGCCCCGGGACCGAACCCGATCGCCATCGGGATCATTCCCGCGACCAGCGCAAGGGTGGTCATGAGGATCGGACGAAGCCGGTCGCGGTTGGCCTCGAGGATCGCCGTGACGAGGTCCCGACCCGCCATCCGGAGCTGGTTGGTGTGGTCGATCTGCAGGATGGCGTTCTTCTTCACAACCCCGAACAGCACGAGGAGACCGAGGGCCGAGAAGAGGTTGAGCGTGTTGCCGGTCACCCAGAGCGAGAAGAGCGCGAAGGGAACCGAGAGCGGCAGGGAGAGGAGGATGGTGACCGGATGGATGAGGCTCTCGTACTGCGCCGCAAGGATCATGTACATGAACACCACCGAGAGGGCGAACGCCCACAGGAACTCCCGGAAGGTACGGTCCAGCTCCCGGCCGCGTCCCGAGATCCGCGTGGAATACCCCGGCGGCAGGTTCATCCGCCGCGACGCCTCCTGCAGCACCTCCAGCCGGTCTGCCAAGGCGAATCCCGGAGCAATCCCGGAGCGCAGACCCACCTGGCGCTGGCGGTCGAGACGGTCGATCCGCGAGGCCGTGGCCGAAGGACTGAACCGGACCACGTTGTCGAGTCGCACCAGCCGCCCGGTCCGATCCGGCACGAACAGCCGCGCGATCGTGTCCACATCCTGACGGTCCGCCATGCCGAGCCGCAGTGTGACGTCGTAGTCCTCGTTCATGCGGGGATCCCGGAACCGCGACAGCCGCTCGTCGCCGCCCACCATCAGCCGCAGCGCATCGGCGATGTCGGCCGTGGAGACGTCCAGCGCCGCCGCGCGATCGCGGTCGATCTCCACCTGCAACTCGGGCTTGTCGAGCCGGAGCGTGGTGTCGGCATCCAGCAACCCCATCTCCGGGGCACGCTCCCGGAGGTCGTTCGCATAGGCGGCAAGCCGGTCGAGCTCCGGTCCCAGGATCGAGAACTCGACCTCCCACCGGGAGCCCCCGAAGTTGAACGCCGCGATGTTGCCGACGCTGGGCCGCAGGCCGTAGCGACGCAGCCGCTGTCGGATCTCCTGCATGACCTCGCGCTGGGATCGGTTGCCCTCGAAGGCCTTCCACGGACGCAGGAACAGGGTCTCCCGGAACAGTCGTCCAAAGGAGAACCGCCGCTGGTCGAACGGCGTCAGCTGCACATAGGCCCGCCCCGTGTTGACGTTCCCCATGAAGCCGCCCCCCGCCGTTGCCAGCACGAGTCCCACCCCGGGCGTCCGGAGCAGGTCCGCCTCGATCTGGCGCATCGCCGCATCCATCGACGCGAGGCTCGTCCCCTCGGGTGCCGTCACCGTGACCTCGAACTCGCCCTCGTCGACATCCGTCGGGATGTATTCCTGGCGTACCAGTCCATAGAGCGGGACCGAGGTGGCCACCACCCCCAAGGTCAGCAGCGCGACCCATCCCCGGTGGCGCAGGCATACCCGCAGCAGGTCGACGTACCGGTCCTGGATCCAGCCGAAGACTCCCGGGGGACGCCCCGCATGGGTGGACCCGGCGGTTGACCGATGCAGGAGCCGGGCGCTCATCATCGGGGTCAGTGTGAAGGACACGAGGAGGCTGATCAGGACCGCGACGGCGGCCGTCATGCCGAACTGGTAGAGGAAGCGGCCCGACACGCTCGACATGAAGGACACCGGCACGAAGATCACCACGAGGCTGAAGGTCGTGGCCATGACCGCGAGGGCGATCTCCCCGGTCGCCGCGCGGGCCGCCTCCCAGGGGGAGCAGCCCTTCTCCTCGATGAACCGGCAGATGTTCTCGAGGACCACGATGGCGTCGTCGATCACGATCCCGACCATCAGCACCAGCGCCAGCATCGTGACGCTGTTCAGGGTGAAGTGGAGCGCCCACATCATGCCGAAGGTGGAGATCACCGAGGCCGGGATCGCCACGGCGGCGATCCAGGTTGACCGCCAGTCCCGAAGGAACAGCCACACCATCAGGCAGGCCAGCAGGCTGCCCAGGACGAGGTGGACCTGGATCTCGTTCAGGGCCTCGTGGATGTACCGCGACTGGTCCCGAACCACCTGGAGCCGGACATCCCCCGGGAGCTGGGCCATCAGGGCGGGCAGCCGCGCCTTCACGGCCTCGATCACCGCGATGGTGTTCGCGCCGGACTGGCGTCGGACCTCCAGCACGACGGTTGGTTCGGCATTGAGCCGGGTGATGGACCGCTGCTCCTTGGCCCCATCCTCGGCGCGCCCGAGATCCCGCAGCCGGATCGGCCGGGAGTCCCGGGTCGCCACCACCAGATCCTCAAACTGCCCCGGCTCCGTGAACCGGCCCAGCGTCCGGAGCGAGGTCTCCCGCAGCGACGCCGTCACATTCCCGCCCGGGATGTCGACATTCTGGAGCGCCAGGGCATCGCGGACCGCCGTGACCGGGATTCCATAGGCCGCCAGGCGGTCGGCATCAATCCACAGATTGATCGCCCGCTCGGATCCGCCCTCGATCTGCACCCCACCCACCCCGGGGGCCCGCTCCACCTGCACCTTCACGACCTTGTCGGCCAGCTCCGTCAGATCCCGGAGCGACCGCGTCCCGGAAAGCGTCATCGAGAGGATTGGCGCCTGGTCGTTGTCGAATTTCGACACCACCGGCGGCAGCGCCTCGCGCGGAAGGATTCGACCCAGCGTCGCCACGCGGTCCCGGACATCCTGCGCAGCGGTGTCGATGTCGCGTTCCAGTTTGAAGGTGACGAGCACCATGGAGTTGCCCGGACCGGAGATCGACCGCAGCTCGCTGATGCCGTTGACCGTGTTGACTACCTCCTCGATGGGACGCGACACCTGCGACTCGACCTCCGCGGGGGAGGCGCCCGGGAGGACCGTGTTGATGCGGACGGTCGGCAGATCGACCGACGGAAGCCGGTCCACACCCAGCCGGACGTAGCTGGCGATCCCTGTCACCACGAGGGCGAGGATCAGCATCGTGGCGAACACCGGCCGACGGATGCTGAGTTCAGCCAAGGAGCGCATGGAGGGAATCGGCGGAGTGAGGGTTCGATGTCGGCCCGGCAGTCAGCCGGTCAGGACCCTGTTGCCGGGGGGGCAACGGTCACCGGCGCGACGGGCGACCCGGTGGCGATCCCGCCCGGGTTCCGGATCACCCGGTCGCCCTCCTGGAGCCCGCCCAGGATCTCGACCCAGCCGTCGCGTCGACGTCCGGTGGTCACCCGACGCTCCACGGCCTGGTTGGTCTGCACGAGGAACGCCTTTTCGGTTCCGGCAAAGGCCACGAGGGCGTCCGACGGCACCGCGAGCCCGCGGACCCCGGTGGCCAGGACGATCTCGGCGCGGATGAACGACCCGGGACGGAGGTTACCCGGGTTGGCCAGCTCCCCCTCGACCCGGAGCAGCCGGGTCCTGGAATCGAGCGCCGGGCTCATCCGCGCCACCCGCGCGGGATGGGACTGGGCCCCTCCCTCGACCGACACCCGGACCTCCTGTCCCACCGACACCTCGGCCGAGGCCCGTTCCGGGACGTCCAGCAGCAGTCGCAGCGGATCCATCCGCACCACGCTCAGGACGGGGCTGCCGGCCGGAAGGAATTCCCCGACGTTGGCGATGCGGGACTGGACGACACCGTCGAAGGGTGCCCGGACCGCGGTGTCGGTGAGCTGCTGCTGCGCGATGTCGAGCTCCGCGCGACGCTGGGCGAGAAGGGATCTCCGTTCGCGGGCCTCCTGGAGGCTGTCGCCGTGCCGGTTGAGCATCACCTGATGCTGGGCCTCGGCCCGCTCGAGCTCCGCCTGCGAACTGATCCGCTGTTCGTGCAGGGAGCGGACCCGTTCCAGCTCCGCCTCGGATTCCTCCAGCCGCGCCTGGGCCTCCTTCACAAGCGGCACCGCCGACTCGTCGACGACATCCTTGGTTCCGTCGACGGACAGACCCACCCGGGCCCGCGCCTGGGCCAGCTGCGCCTGGGCTTGCTGCAGCCGCAGCTCGAAGTCCCGGGGCTCGATCTGGGCCAGGGTCTGCCCCGCCACCACCCGGTCCCCCACCTCGACCTGCAGGCTCCGGAGCCTCCCGGCGTTCTTGGTGCTCAGCATCGAGCGGTCGACCGCCTCGAGCGACCCCAGCACGGTCAGGGTCTTCTCCCACGACCGCGCCTCCACCGGGCTCACCTTCACCTTGAGCGGTTCGAGGACCGCACCGGTCCGGGTGGCGTCCGGACGACAGCCCGTCCCCGCAACAAGGCTGGACACGACGAGCAACAGGGACAGGAGGGGTTGGGTTCTGGGACGACTCACGGGCGCGGATCGGACGATGGGGACGGTCGGGGATTCACCGGAGATTCCGGGGATCAGTCGACGGGGCATTCCTCGAGACGCTGGCGGTACACCTTCCGCGCGTGGTCATAGGCCGCCACCGCCTGGGCGTGCTCCTCTCCCTTCATGAAGCGCTCCTTCTGCGACCAGCAGCGGTCGACCCCGTCGAGACACCACTGGACACTCCGGCGGGAGGATCGGATCGGCTTGCCGTCGACGACGACGAAGATGGGGTTGGTGTGGGCGCTGGGGAGGATCCGGATGGCGTACCAGCCGGAACGCTCCACCGGAACCGTGAAACCAAGCCCCTGAAGACGGCCATCCGCGACGATCTCCTGTTGGGCCACGGGAACACCGTTGGCGATCAGCTCCACCGGAACGGTGCGGGTGCCCGCGATCCGGGCGCGCTCCAGATGCCAGTAGGGATGCTCGGTGAAGCTCCGCTTCTGGATGCCGCCCTGCGGCTGCTCGTCGAGCCGGGCCGCCACCTGGACCTCGAACGTCACCTCGCCGGCCTTGCCCAGCCGAAGCTCGCTGCCGTCCTCGCCCATGCGGACCGTCGCAATCCCGGACCTCGCGGCGAATCCCGGGAGATGGCCCAGACCATCGCTCACATAGTTGCGGCCCACCCGGATCCCTTCGCACCAGTCCTCATAGGTCCAGCGTTCGGGCAGCTTCACGTAGCTGCGTCCGAGTCCGACCCGTTCGCTATAGATGCAGGGGAAATCCGTCTCCCCGCTGATCCGGGTCCGGAACCCCGCATTCAGGGTGTGGTACCAGATGTTCAATTCCCACGGATAGGGGGTGTCGACCGTCGACAGGAAATCCACCGCGGGCACGGGTCTGCCGTCGGGACCCGGCACCTCGTGGGTGACGTCCACGATGTACTCGTTGGCCCCGATGCCGGAGAACGGCGGAACCTTGTAGTTCGGGAGCTCGGTCGAATTCATGTCGAGCCCCCAGCCGCTGTGGGCCGGACCCACCAGCGCTCCCTGCCGCTTCGCCCACTTCAGGGTGTTCAGACCCAGCTTGGGCCAATGGTTCTTCGAATCGCCGCCCGGATACATCTGCTCCTTCAGACGGAGCAGACAGAGGTGGCCGGACTCATGGGAGCCGAAGCCGCTGACCTCGACGTCGTACCGGAGGATCCACGGCCAGCGGGACACCGGGTCATCGGTGCCACGGAAGAACTGCTTCTGGTAGTCGAAGCATGGACCCCAGGTGAGGTTCGCCCCGACCTTGAGGTCTTCCCCCAGCACGTGGCGCATCATGTCGGGCGCATGCACCCCCTCGGTCGGCTTCGTGTAGTGGGCGCAGCCGGCGGCATGGATGTGGTGGTCGCCCGAGATCCAGCCCTGCTTCGCCGGATCGATCCACCGCTGCACCTGGAACCGCCAAGTCGACGGTCCTTCACCCACCGTCTCGACCCGGGTCTCGGTCACGGACTCCGGACCCCGGGCGAACTGCACCCGATAGCGTCCCGCAGGAAGCCGGAGCGTCTCGCCGTCCGCCCGATAGATCTGGGGATGGAAGAAGAAATCCGGTGCGAGGCGCTTGGACTGTGCCGGGAAGACATGCCCTTGCTCGTCGGTGACCAGGAGGCTTGCCGTGGTGGGCCTGCCGTCCTCATCCAGGATCCGCAGGGCGATCTCCCGGGCCGGCACCGCGGTGAAGAGGACGTCCGCCTCGCTGCGGAACCCAAGATCCTGTGTCCCCTGCCCCACGTCGAAGGTCAGCTTCGCCTCCCGCTGTCCGGCGTCCCGCGAGTAGAGCTGGACCAGCCGGTACTCGAGCGACAGACCGCTGAGCTCCTTCCGGAGCGGAGGGGCGTCGAGCATCCCGACATCCAGCCAGAGATCCCGTTCCGCAGCGGCGGGACTGTTGGCCATCTGCCGGGACTGTGGACTGGCCACGCGAAGGGGAGAGGTCGTCCCGGCCTCGTTGGCGACGCGCACCAGGAAGACGGTCCAGCCACCCTCGACCAGCCGCGGCTGGGCCTCGCCCACCGCCACCTTCACCCGCATCTCGGGATTCACGGCGACGCGGAACAGGGTCCGGGGCGCCAGGATGGCGTCGAGCTTGGCGACGGCGAGGGCGGGAACGGTCTCGGCGAGCGCGGAGTCGACCGCGACCCGCTGGTCCGGCGTCAGCGGCGACCCCGCTGCCTGCAGGGCATCCATCACGCGTCGGACCTGTGCCGCCAGCGGTTGGACATCGGGCAACGGGGCCTCGGCTCCCAGGAGGGATGTCCCCAGCAGGGACAGGATCAGGGCGGGCGTGAACCTTGGGACTTTCATGGCGATGCCCGAGGGTGATGTCGAAGGACCCCGATGACCAGCCCTTTGGCCCACCGAGGCACGCCAGGGCCGGCGTGGTGGCTGGGTCCAACGACGTCGCCGCATGCATCTCTCCGCCGTCCCACACCTGCGGGACGGCACCGGTGGGTTCTGCAGTGCTCTGCAGAACCTGGCCGCGTCCCAGCGGCCAGCCTCCCCAGGACTCAGCCGCACACAAAGATTCCAGAGCCTCCCGACACCCAAGACCTCCCGCCCACCGGCATTCCCCCCAGCTGGATCCCACACCTCGCAGCGTGGGTGCTCCCGCACCCAGTGATGCAGGGCACTGCATCACCCACCCCCCGGGCAGCCCTCTCCCCGCGGTCCCATCACCGCGGGACGGCACCGGTGGGTTCTGCAGTGCCCTGCAGAACCTGGCCGCGTCCCAGCGGCCAGCCCCCCCAGGACTCACCCACATCCAAAGACTCCAGACCCTCCCGACACCCCAGACCTCAAGCCCACCGGCATTCCCCCCAGCTGGATCCCAAACCTCGCAGCGTGGGTGCTCCCGCACCCAGTGATGCAGGGCACTGCATCACCCACCGTTCCCAACCTGAGGTCTCCCAAAGAATCCGTCTTTTCCCTTCCCCCCTCCGCGTCTCCGCGTCCCCGTGTGAGTCCCCTCCGCCGCCATCCTCAGCGCACGCCGTCCGCAATGTCCTGCAGACGTTCCCGCGGCAGCCACAGCGCCAGGAGCGCGGCCGGGAAGAACAGGAACGAGGAGTAGAAGAGATTCACCCGGGTGTCGCCCACGGTCGTGGCATATCCGAAGGCCACGACCCCGACGGCCGAGATGATGCGGCCGAAGTTGTAGCAGAACCCCGCACCGGTCGTGCGCAGGAGGACCGGAAAGAGCGGCGGCAGACACATCGTGAACAAGGCGAAGACCCCCTGCCAGATTCCGATCAGGAAGATCGCCCAGCGGAGCGTCGACCACCCCACGGGTTCCCAATACGTCCAGAGCATCGTGACCCCATAGGCGAGGAGGAGTCCGGTGATCGTCCGGGAGTATCCCCAGATCGATGCCAGCCAGCCGGCCAGAAAGTTTCCGAGGATCGAGCCGATCATGACCAGGAACAGCGCCGTGGTGGTGTAGTGGTTGCGCTCGGCCGGGCTGAGCGCGGCGACCTCGGGGAGCTGTCGGACATTGCCCTGCTGCCAGAACATGAAGGTCCAGTGCGCGGTCAGTGCCAGCGCGCAGAGGGCCAGGACGGGCCACGTCACGCGGGCGACCTCGCCACGGAACAGATCCCGAATCCCCGGCACCGGCGTGGTCCGACCCGCCTGGGCCGCATGCCATTCCGGCGGCTCCGGCACGGCCTTGCGGATCCAAAGCACCAGCAGGGCCGGCAGCACCCCCACGAGAAAGATCCAGCGCGGGGCCGTGTTGGCGAAGAGCAGACCGGCCAGGCAGGCCAGCAGGACCCCGCAGTTGACCCCCGACTGCAGGATGGCGGCGAGCCAGGGACGCCAGCGTCGGGGCCAGGTCTCCGACAGGAGGGAGGCTCCGACCGCCCACTCGCCGCCGATGCCCAACGCGGCAAGGAACCGGAAGATCATCAGGTGCCACCACTCGAAGGCCACCGCCGACAGCCCGGTGAACGCCGCATAGGTCAGGACGGTCAGGCAGAGGGCCCGGCTTCGGCCCATGAGGTCGCCCAGCCGACCGAAGAACGCGCCGCCCAGCGCCCAGCCGACCAGGAAGGCCGCCATGATCAGCGCGGCGTGGCGCCCCACCTCGGGATCCGACGGTGTGCGGTGGATCAGCTCGGCCACGAAAGGCGTCGCAACGAGCGTGTACAGGTGCATGTCGAGCCCGTCGAACATCCACCCCAGCCATGCGGCCCAGCCTGATTTCCACTGGTCCCCTGTGATGTCACGGAGGCGCGGTTCGGTGTCGGCATGCGGGCTCATTTGGGATGGATGGAGTGAAGCAGAGACCGGTGTATGGGCTCCAGCGTGGACTCGGGGATCGGGGACACACACGGAGGAACACAAGGAGAACGAGGATCCGAGCCTTCCCGCCACCGCGGGACGGCACCGGTGGGTTCTGCAGTGCCCTGCAGAACCTGGCCGCGTCCCAGCGGCCAGCCACCCCAGGACTCAGCCGCACCCAAAGACTCCAGAGCCTCCCGACACCCCAGACCTCACCTCCACCGGCATTCCCTCCAGCTGGATCCCACACCTCGCAGCGTGGGTGCTCCCGCACCCAGTGATGCGGGGCACTGCCTCACCCACCCCCCGGCAGCCTCTCCCCGCGGTCCCGCCACCGCGGGACGGCACCGGTGGGTTCTGCAGTGCTCTGCAGAACCTGGCCGCGTCCCAGCGGCCAGCCTCCCCAGGACTCACCCGCGCCCAAAGACTCCAGTGCCTCCCGACACCCCAGACCTCACGCCCACCGGCATTTCCTCCAGCTGCATCCCACACCTCGCAGCGTGGGTGCTCCCGCACCCAGTGATGCAGGGCACTGCCTCACCCAACGTTCCCAATCTGAGGCCTCCCAAAGGATGCGTCTTCTCCATTTCCCCCTCCGCGTCTCCGCGTCCCCGTGTGAGTCCCCTCCGCCGCCTTCCTCAGCGCACGCCGTTCGCGGGGTCCCGTCCACTCCGGCCTCAGCCCAACGCCGCCACTGCAGCCTCCACCGTCTCCTCGGCACGGAAGAAGGTCAGGAAGCCCGACATCTCGAACACCGAACGCACGTTCCCCTTCACCCCCACCAGACAGGCCTTCCCCTGCTTCTCCTTCAGAAGCTTCGACATCACCAGCAGCCCACGAAGGCCGGCACTGCTGATGTACTCGATCGCCGACAGGTCCAGCACCAGCCGGACGGCTCCCGTCCCGATCACCTCGCGGATCCGTTTCTCGAAGGCCGGGGCCGTGACGGTGTCGAGCTTGCCCGAGAGGACCACGACCGTCGCGGCACCGGAGGTATGGGTCTGGATGTCCATGAGCTTCGAGTCAGAGGACTACGATTCCGATCCCGTCTTCAACACCAGTTTCAGCCGGTTGACCCCGTCCACCCACTCATGGTCCGCCGAGGCGCAGAGATTCCGCACCAGGTTCAGGCTGAGGGCATCCTCGAGATCCTCGCCGTCCAACGGATTGAGTCGGACCCCGGGGGCGGTCCAGACCAGCTCCGTGCGGTCGGTCGTCTCGGAATGGCTGAGCGTCATCTCAAGGCCTCCCACCGCGAGGAAGGGTCGGCACAGCTGCAGCGACTCCTCGATCAGGAGCAGCAGGTTGTCCCGGACCGGTCTCGACAGGATTTGTTTCTCGCAGAACGCCTCGACCTCCGCGTTGAGGGCATAGAGGTCGAAGTCGGGCGATGCGAACCGTCGGGTCAGGCTGCGGATCCGATGGATGAAGGCCCGGGTGCGATCCCGTTGCGGATGGTCGAAGATCTGGTCGGGCGTGCCCTCCTCGTGGATCACCCCCTGATCGAAGTAGAGCACCCGGCTCGAGACGTCGCGGGCGAAGTCCATCTCGTGGGTGACAATCACCATCGTCATCCCCTCCTTGGCAAGGCGGCGGATGACCGAGAGGACCTCACGGACCATCGTTGGATCGAGCGCCGAGGTGGGCTCGTCGAACAGGATCACCTCGGGCTCCATCGCCAGACACCGCGCGATCGCGACCCGCTGCTTCTGGCCGCCCGACAGTTCGTCCGGGTAGCTGTCGGCTTTCTCGGCGAGACCCACCAGACGCAGCAGTTCGATCGCCTTCTCCCGGGCCGCCTTGGGCTCCATCCCCTTCAGCCGGATCGGACCGAGGGTCAGGTTGGCCACGACCGACAGGTGGGAGAACAGGTTGAACGACTGGAACACCATGTTCATGCGCTGCCGCAGGCGGGCGACCTCCGCACGACGGTCGAGGATGTCGACCCCATCGACATGGATCGACCCGGCGGTCGGCTGCTCGAGGAGGTTGAGACAGCGCAGGAAGGTGCTCTTGCCGCAGCCCGACGGACCGATGATCGAGACCACCTCGCCCTTCCGGATCTCGACCGTGATGCCCTTGAGGACCTCGAGGGTACCGAAGGACTTGCGGAGCTGTTCGACACGGATCATGCGCGGGCCTCCTTCCGGGGTCTGCGACGGCGTCCCGCCTGGCGTTCGATCCACCCCAGCAGCTGCAGGAGCACCCAGGCGATCAGGAAGTACAGGATCGCCACCATCACGAGCGGGAAGAACGCGTCGAAGGTCCGGCTCCGGATGATGTCGCTCGCCTTGGTGAGGTCCTGGACCGCGATGTAGCCGACGATGGAGGTCATCTTGACGAGCGAGATGCACTCGCCCTTGTAGACCGGCAGGATGCGCTCAAGCGTCTGGGGCAGCAGGATGAAGCGGAAGGTCTGGAACCGGGTGAAGCCCATCGCGATGCCCGCCTCGGACTGGCCGCGGTCGATCCCCTCGATGGCCGAGCGGAAGATCTCGGCCGCATAGGCCGCGAAGTTGAGGCCGAAGGCCAGCATCGCCACCAGCACCGGGTGGATGTCGACCGAGGCGAACACCACGTAGAAGATCATCATCAGAACAACCAGCACGGGTGTTCCTCGCAGCAGGGCGATGAACACCTTCGCCATCCCGCTCAGGAGCGCGTTCCGGGCCATGCGCATCCAGCAGACCAGGGCCCCGAGGAGGGTGCCGAACAGCGCCGCACCCAGGGAGATCAACACCGTCGTCTTGAGCCCGTCCCAGAGCAGCAGATACCGCCGCTCGTGGAGGACGTTGCTCCGGAAACTTTCCTGGACCCGCTCGAGGAAGGGCTTGCGCTCCACCCGCGCCGCAGCCGTGCCCGTCGCGGAACCCGTCGCCGTCGACTCCTTCAGCGCGTACGCCTGGGTGGTCTCCTCATGGTACGGATCCGTGAAGTCGATCTGCTTCCGCCGCTCGTCGGTGACATAGATCGAGGCCACGATCAGATCCACCTTCCCGGACACCACCGCCGGGATGAGCGCCGCGAAATCCATGTTCGAGAACTCCGGCCGCCGGCCGACCGAGGCCGCGAACCGACGCACCAGCTCGATCTCGAATCCGACCAGCTTTCCATCCTGGACCCCCACGAACGGCATCCCCCCATCCGTCATGCCCACCTTGAGCACCCGGTTGGTCCCCGACTCCGGCAGGTCCGGCATCACGAAGTCCCCCTTCCGGATCCACCGCTCGACCATCTGGTCGTAGATCCCCTGCGTCCGAAGCCCCGCCAGAAACGCGTTGAACTGCGTCCGCAGCTCCGTGCTGTCCTTGCGGACCCCGGCCGCGACCGGGTAGCCGAACAGCGGATCTCCGATGAGCGTGAAACTGGGATCCTGGCGCATCAGTTCGCGCAGTGGACTGGAATCCGACAACGCGACATCCACCTTACCGGCCTTCACGGCCAGGGAGATGTCGCTCGGGCTGGAGAACTCCAGCAACGTCGCCTCCGGCAGGTTCTTCGAGACCCAGGTGCTATGGGCCGACCCGAGCAGCGTTCCGATCCGACCCCGACGGTACCGTTCGAGGCTCCCGCCACCGGCGGCCGCGGGCTCCGATGCCCCACCCTCGCGTCGGACCAAGGCCCTGATGGCGGTCACGATGTAGGGACGTGAGTAGGCGATGAGCTTCTTACGCTCCTCCGTGACGTTGAAGTTCGAGAGCGCGATGTCGATCTTGCCGGCCTGGAGGGACGGAATCAGGCCCTCGAAGTTCATCGCCACGACCTCGAGGCGACGGTGGAGACGACGGGCGAGGATTCCGGCAAGCTCGATGTCGAGCCCCACGATCTTCCCGTTCGACACGAACGAGTAGGGCTCCATGTCCGGCGACGTCCCCAGACGCAGGACCCCCTGGTCTCCGTCCGTCGGCGCCGGGGGCATCTCCGGGACGACCGTGTACTTCGAGTCGATCCACGTGCCGCGGAGCTGCTGGAAGACCTGCTCCCGCTCGAGATCGGCCATGACGCGGTCGACCTCCTGGATCAGCGCCGTGTTGTCCTTCCGGAGGGCCCCGGCGATCTCGAGCTGCGCGACGGGTGCGTCGAGGACGACGAGGTCGGGATTCCGGACCACGAGGTTCTCCAGGACGCTCTGGTCGTACACCAAGGCGTCGATCTTTCGGGACTGGAGGGCGACTGCGGCGTCGGCGGCCGACAGCATCGCGTCGAACCGGGAATTCTTGAACCGCTTCCGGGCCGCCAGATCCCCGGCCGAACCGGAAAGCACGCCGATCGCCTTGCCATCCAAGGACTCCAGCGTGGAACTCCTGCGGGCGGCGGCGGCGTTGGGACGGCTCCCCAGTTCGGGAAAGGCCTTCATCGACTGCTGGCGTGTGCCCTCGACCTTCCGGACCAGCATCACCTGGGCATTGGCAAAATACGGATCCGAGAAGGCCACCGACCTGCGCCGCTCCTCCGTGGCATTCATGCCCGTCACGATCAGGTCCACCTTGCCCGACTGCAGGGCGGGGATGAGGGCCATGAACTTCATGTTCGAGAATTCCACCGGACGACCGAGTGCCTGGCCGATCCGACGCGCCAGCTCGCCGTCGTGTCCGCTGACCTCGCCCTTGTCATCCACAAACGTGAGCGGCTCCCGGGTGGCGCTCACCCCGATCCGGAGGGGTACCCCGTTCGCGGCCGCCGGGATCGGTGGGACCTCATAGGGACTGAGGTCGGACTTGAACCAGCGACGGTGCATCGCCTCGAGGGTCCCGTCCTTCCGAAGGCTGGCGATCACCCGGTTGACCTCTGCCAGCAGGGCCATGTCCTCCATTCTCAGGGCCGCTGCGGTCTCCTCGTTGTCGAGCGGTTCCCCGAGCACCACGAGGTCGGCGTTGCGCTTGGTGATCTGGAACCCGGCCGGGAACGCCAGCACCACGGCCTCGAGCTGGCCCGACTTGATGGCAGTCACAGCGTCCATGACGTCGTCGAACGCCTGGACCTTCGCCTTGGGGAACCGGTTCCGGGCAATCGATTCGCCGATCGAACCCGTCATCACCCCGATCCGGGCCTCGGCGGCATCGGACACGGTCTCAACCCCCTTCGTCCGCCCTCGGCAGCCCGCGCCGAGGACGAGAACGGCCAACCCCAGAAGGATTCCCCATGGGAAACGCTGGGGCGGATCGAGTCGCATGGCGGGGATTGAGGAGGACGACGGCATCGATCGGAACCGTCGCCACGCCGGGACGTTAGGAGTGGGAAGTCCGCCCCACAACGCCGGAGGTGTCCGGAATCCCCGATGGACGGGCCGGGGGCCCCGCGGATCCGGGAGCCCACCCCGTCCGTCGGGACGCCCCGTCAGTTCGAACCCGTGCCAACCCGGTAGAATCCCGCCCGGGCGGCCGACACCGGGATCGTCGCACGATAGCTCTGCCCCCCCAGGCTGGTGATCGTGGCCGTGGCCAGCGGACTCCAACGGGAGGCGTCGGAAGCCAGCGCCTCCGGACACTGCAGCACGACATGGCTGGCGGCGGGATTGGCCGACTCGAACTCCAGGACGAGCGATCCGCCCTCGAGCCGCGCCCCACGCACGGTGACCGGTCCGGCCGGCGCCGCGTCGTCCACCAGCGCGAGACCGTCCGGCGCGCCGATCAGCGCCCACCCACCGGTGTCGCCATCGTCCGCGAACGCACCCTCGGCCGCATAGACCTCCACGAAGGCCCCGCCGATCCGCTGGAAGTGGATCACCTCCACCGCGTAGTCCCCGGCCTTGACGCCCTTGAGGACCGCGCGGGTGCTGCTGTCGCCCGTGCCGACCGCGAACTGGATGTATTCCGGGAAGTCCTCGTCGATGAGCCCATAGCCCGAGACGCTCGAGAACGGATGCCCGATGAACCTCAGGGCGAATCCGTCGTCGGAATGCACGCCGATCGTCCAGTCGCCATCTTTTGGAATGCGCACCTTGGCCCGGCCGATCGTCACCCAGTCAACCGCGGGCAGGTCCTGGATCTCGCCCGGGAACGGCGCCCGAGCCGTGAAGAGTCCCGAGCCGCTCGGGGACGGGGTATAGTTGAAGTTGAAGACCGGGGCCTGGACGTCGAGGCGCTTGCCGGAGAATGAGGTCCCCTGGGCAGCCTTGGCGATGTCGGCCGCCGTCGCCACGGCATCGGCACGCCCGGCGTTCCAGACCTGTCGGACACCCCACGACCCCACCTGTCCCCGGGGTCCACCCAGCCCCGTCAACGGGAACGGCGGCGCCGGCACGGTGAAGACCGCCTCGGAGACGATGGAGGTTCCACGGGTGTCCTTCGCCTCGACCTTGAACGGGTGCGACGACCCCGGCGCAAAGGCCGCTGCCGGAGTGTGGACGATCGTCGTCACAGCGCCGGCCTTGGTCACCTTCGTGGCCACCGGCGCACCGTCCACCGACAGCGTCACCTTCGCGGCATCCACCACGCTGGCGCCCACGTCCTCCATCTCGACCGTGAACCGGTCAAGTCCGACATCCCAGCGCTTGACAACAGCCTTGTCGTCGGACGGTGCCTCCGACTGCGTGACGTCGAATCGGTCGGCCGTCACCACTCCGGTTCCCGCGACCGTGATGCGCAGCGTATGGAGACGATTCGGGAGCAGCGGGCTGCTCCAGACCAGCTTCTGCTCCGCGCGCTGGGCGGCCTTGTAGTCGACGTCGAACCGCGTGCCGCCGTCGATGACGGCATAGCCCTTGCCATGGTGGCTCGCGACGGTGGCATACACGTCGATCTTCACGCCGAAAAACTTGACCTCAAAATAGTTCCCGGAGTTGCCGGAGTAGTGGTCGTTGTTGAGAAAGCGCGGATCGTTGGCGTTGCCCTGGGCTAGGGTCCAACCCGAGGAATAGGTGATTTGGTTGGTGCCCTTTCCGATGTCCCGATTGTTATCGATTTTGCTGACCACGCCGGGGACAATCTCCTGAACATTCACCGTCACAACGTCGAAACCCTTAAGGCCGGTTTGATCGGTCGCCAAGACCCGCAGCGTATGGTCGCCCTTCGAGAGGGTCTTGAGGGAGACGCTGAACGGTGCCTTGTTCGTCTCGCCGAGCTTGGTGGCCCCGTCAAAGAACTCGACCTTCGCGATGTTGTAGTCCTTGTCGCTGACGGTCGCGAGGAGCGAGAAGTCGCTGCCGAGCGGCACAGTGTCGCCCGACTTCACGTTGGCGATCTGGACCGACGGCACGTTCCCAGCCACCTCACCGGTCTCGAACCGCGCCTCGGCGAGACCGATCGCGTAGCCTGCGCCCCAGTTGCTGGTGTTGCGGATCCGGACGAGCCGGACGTCGGTCCCCTTCACCTCCACGACCTGCGCCTTCTCGCCTCCCTCCTTGAGCGAGGCGGTGGCGATGCCGGTGAACCGGGCCTTGGCGAGGTCGGCATCGGGCGACACGAAGATCTCGACCTCCTGCATGCCCCAGTCGGTCGCACCCGGCACATTGTAGTTCCAGAGGTAGACCTTGGTCAGGGTGACGGACCTCCCGAGGTCGAACACCAGCTCCCCCTTGATCGAGCCGATCGAGCTCCACATCTCGGATCCGGCGGTGATGTGGATCGAATCCGGCGTGCCGATGCCGGGATCCTCGAATCCCTGGCCGTCGATGACCTTCTCGGCGAGATCCTCGGCGAAGTTGGCGATGACGGCGGTGGGCTGGAGGAATTCCCCGGCGCGGGCGAGACCCGCGGCGAGAAGGAGCGTCAGAATAAGGCCGAGCGGCCTGCGAAGAGATGCTGGGATGGAGTTCATGGGTCGGTCAGTCGGGGAGCAGTCCGAAGGCTACCCGGATGGCGGTCCGTCTCCACACTTTTTCGGAGGAATGGCTCACGCGGCAGGAGGCGGCGGCACGTGGGTGCTCCCGCACCCAGTGATGCAGGGCACTGCATCACCCACCTTCTTCTCCCTCCTGGCCTCCGTGTCTCCGCGTCCCCGTGTGAGTCCCTTCTCTTCCCCTCCGCGTTCTGCCCCCGCGTGCCCCGACACGACAGAACATTGCTCTTTCCCCTGTCGGCGACGCACTGTTGCCGTCAAACACGCATGAAACAGCGATCGGTCCTCGGATTTCTCGCAGCCCTCCTCCTCGTCCTGGGTTTCCTCTTCCGGGAGGTCCTTCTCCCCGGCATGGCAGGCTTCGCCAATGATGCCCCGCTCGGGCTCATGCAGGCCTACTCGGATGTTCGTTGGGACTACTTCCTGCACGGCTCCTGGCTGCACAACGTCTGGGTCGGCGGCCCGGCCCTCAACACGCTGCCCAATTTCTCACACGGGCTCTATCTGCTGGGCGGGGCCTTGGTGTTCGCGAAGTTCGCCGCAGCCCTGTCGATGGCGTTCGCCGGATGGGCCCTCTGGGTGTTCTGCCGCCGCCAGGGATTCCATCCCGTCGCCTGTGCCCTCCCAGGACTCGCCATGGCGCTCAACGGCAACTTCCTTTCCCACGCCACCTGGGGACTCGGTTCCCGCGCCGCAACCGTCGGCTTCGCCGCCCTCGCCCTCGCGGCGGTGACACCCCGACCCGACACCCGCGGATCCTGGGTCGGGATGCAATTCGCCCTCGCCGGCTTCGCCACCGGCATGACCGTGATGGAAGGCGCCGATGTCGGGGCCTTCTTCAGCGTCCTGATCGCCGCCTACCTGGCCTTCGATGCCCTCATCGCCGAGGGGTCGATCGGCCACCGGATCCTGGGCGCCGGGACCCGCCTCGCCCTCGTGGTGGTCTGTGCCGTCTGGATCTCCGCGCTGGCGCTGTCCTCGCTGGTGGGAACCCAGATCAAGGGCATCGCCGGGATGGGTAGGGACACCACCTCGCGCCAGGAGCGCTGGGAGTTCGTGACCGGATGGAGCTTTCCCAAGCTCGAGATCGTGCGACTCGCGATCCCCGGAATCATGGGCCTCCGCAGCATTTCCCCGGGGGAGGAACTCTACTGGGGGAACGTCGGATCCGACGGCTCCCCACCCCGGTTCAACGGCGGCAGCGAGTACGCCGGGGTGCTCGTCCTGCTCCTTGCCGGATGGTCCATTGCACGGGCGTCGGCCCGGACCGGACGGCAGCCGTTCTCCGACACGGAGCGCAAACGGATCGGGTTCTGGGGGGTGGTGGCGCTCGTCTCCCTCCTGCTGTCCTTCGGGCACTACGCCCCCTTCTACCAGCTGGTCTTCGCGCTGCCCTACTTCTCCACGATCCGGGTGCCGATGAAGCTCCTACACCTGACCCATCTCGCCCTGCTGATCCTGTTTGCCTACGGGCTCGAGGGACTCTGGCGGCTGTACCTGACCCCTGCCGCCCAGGGAACCGGGACCCTCGGGGAACGGTTCCAGCGGGGCTGGCGTGCGGCGACGGGATTCGACCGCGCCTGGGGTTGGACGCTGGCGGGCCTCGCCGGCTCGGCCGCCCTCTTCGCCCTGGCCTACGCCTCCTATGAACCGGCCCTGGTCCGACACCTGGCCACCCTGGGGTTCACCGGCGGCGGGGGACAGGCCATGGCGGCGTTCAGCGTCCGCGAGGTCGCCCTCTTCGGCGCGTTCACCGTCCTCTCCTGCGGGGTCGTCGGACTCGTGATGTCGGGTGCCTGGTCCGGTCGCGCAGGCCTTGTCGCGGGAGCCCTCCTAGGCGGTCTCGTGGTCCTCGACCTCGGACGGGCCATGGCGCCGTTCGTCCTCACCTTCAACCACCAGCGACGGTACGAGCCCAACGCGGTGACCGAGTTCCTGCGACAGAACTTCTGGGAACACCGCGTGGTGGCCCGACCCCATCCCCAGATCCGCTCGACCCTCAGCGATGGCCAGGACGGCACCTGGCCGGCGGTCCACAACCAGTGGCTCGAGAACCAGATGCCGTACAACCAGATCCAGACCCTCGACATCTGGCAGATGCCGCGTCAGCCCGAATACGACAAGGCCATGCTCGATGGATTCCGTCCGACCCAGTCGAACGATCTCTCCGTCGTGGGACGCCTCTGGGATCTCACCAACGTCCGGTACGTGATCGGGTCGCGCGCCATCGGACCCGAGCTCGACCGCCTCTTCGCGAAAGGCCAGCCGGTGTTCCGGCCGGCCTTCGGATTCGACCTCGCCCCCAAGCCCGGCGCCACCGCCGGTGGGGTGACTCTCGACGACATCACAGCGGTCCCGAACGCCACCGGGCAGTACGCCGTCTTCGAGAACACCCGCGCCCTGCCCCGGGTCCGACTGTTCACCCGCTGGGAATCCGTCACGAACGACGTCGCCGCGGTCGAGCGACTCAAGGACCCGTCCCTCGACATCGGCACCACGCTTGTCCTCGACACGCCCACGACATCAATCCAGCCCTCGCCGGCCGCCGCAGCCGCGACCGCGTCGATCCGCAACTGGTCCCCCACCCGGATCACGGTGGGGACCGAATCCTCCGCGGCGGGGATCCTGATGCTGAACGAGCGATGGCATCCCGACTGGCAGGTGTCGGTGGATGGGACGCCCGCAGAGCTGCTCCGGGCGAATCTCCTGATGCGGGCCGTCGCCGTGCCCTCCGGATCCCACACGGTCGAGTTCCGCTATCGCCCGACCATGACACCGCTCTGGATCACCCTGAGCGCGTTCGGAGTCGCACTCGCCCTGGGGATCGGCCTTGTCCTCCAGGACAGCGCCGCACCCTCGAAGCGGTGATCGGGGAACCCCACGGGTGAATCCCCTTTCCAGCATCGTCGCCGCCGTCGTCCCGGTCTTCCTCCTGGCCGGGATCGGCGTGCTGCTGCGTCGACGCCAATGGCTCACGCCAGAGGCCGATGCCAGCCTGATGCGGCTCGTCGTGTCGGTCCTCACCCCGGCCCTGGTCTTCCATGTGGTCCTCGGGAACCAGGCCCTCCGACAGGTCGAGAACCTCTTCATGGCCCCCCTGATGGGATTCCTGGAGGTGGCGATCGGGGTCGGGATCGCCTGGCTGTTCCGTCGTGCGAGCGGACTCGCCACCGAGTCGAGCCAGCGCACGTTCGCCGCGGTCACGGGGATCCAGAACTTCGGCTATGTGCCGCTGCCCCTCGTGCTGACCCTGTTTCCAGGGGATGCAGCAGGGATGCTGTTCGTCCACAACCTCGGGGTGGACATCGCCATGTGGACCGTCTGCCTCGTCGCCCTTGGCCATGCCGGCATCCATGAATGGCGCCACCTCCTGAATCCCCCCGTCGTGTCGATCGTGGCCGCCGTGGGCCTCAACGCCGTCGGGGCACGACGCTGGATCCCGGATTCGTTGCTGGCGACGGCCCAGATGCTCGGGGTCTGTGCCTTCCCGCTGGGGATCGTCCTGATCGGCGCGACCATCGCCGACTCCGGCGCGGCACTGCGCCAGCGGATCGACCTCCGCACCATCCTGTGGTCGTCGCTGGTCCGCCTGGGCCTGATGCCCCTGCTCATCCTCGCCGCCGCCTGGCTGCTGCCGGTCGAACCCGAACTCAAGCAGGTGCTGGTGGTGCAGGCGGCCATGCCCGTCGCCATCTTCCCGATCGTCCTCGCCCGTCTCCACGGCGGGGATCCCCTGACCGCGGTCCGGATCGTGGTGGGATCCAGCCTCCTGGGACTCGTCACGATTCCCCTCTGGTTGAAGCTGGGACTCCGCCTGCTGGGCGGCTGATGGAGGTGCATCGTCCTGCAGGGCGACACGCCCCCTGTTCCGATGCCGTGCGGACCGGGATTCCCGACACCCGTCTCGGCAACACCCGTCTCGGCGCTTCCCCAATCCCTCGGCCCCGCTCTAGCCTCGCGTCGGAACACCCACCTGCATGGCCACCATCGCCGTCCTAGGAACCTTCGACACCAAGGGGGAAGAACACGCCTACGTGGCCTCCCTCATCCGCGCACGCGGACACCACACGCTGCTCCTTGATGTCGGGATCCTCGACACCCCGGGCGTCCCGCCCGACATCTCCCGGACCGAGGTCGCCGCGGCAGCCGGGGTCGATCTGGCGGCACTGGTGGCACGACGCGATCGGGGTGAATCCGTCGCGGCGATGACCCGTGGGGCGCCACTGCTGGTGTCCCGTCTGCAGCAGGAGGGGCGGATCGATGGCATCATCTCCCTCGGCGGGGGTGGTGGCACGGCGATCGGCACCGCGGCGATGCGGGCCCTCCCGATAGGATTTCCGAAGCTCATGGTCTCCACCCTGGCCAGCGGCAACACCGCGCCGTACGTCGGGGTGAAGGACATCGTCATGATGCCCTCGGTCGCGGACGTGGCCGGACTCAACCGTCTGTCGCGCAAACTCCTCGCCCAGGCGGCCGGCGCGATCTGCGGGATGGTCGAGACCCAGGTCCCCGTCGCCGCCTCGGACCGCCCGGTGATCGTCGCCTCCCAGTTCGGCAACACCACGCCGTGCGTCACGCGGGCCCGCGCGCTGCTCGAGGCTGCCGGCTATGAGGTCCTGATCTTCGCCGCCACCGGCACCGGCGGACGCACCCTCGAGTCGCTGGTCGAGAGCGGCCTGGTGTCGGGGGTGCTCGACATCACCACGACGGAATGGGCCGACGAGCTGGTGGGCGGGGTCCTGACCGCGGGCCCAACGCGCTGCGAGGCCGCGGCCCGGACCGGTGTCCCCGCCATCATCACTCCGGGGTGCCTCGACATGGTGAACTTCGGAGAACCGGCATCCGTGCCGTCGCGGTTCTCGGGACGCCGCTTCTACCATCACAACGCCCAGGTGACCCTGATGCGGACGACGCCTGAGGAGAACGCCGAGCTGGGACGGATCCTGGCCGGGAAGTGCAATCTGTCGACCGGCCCGATCACGGTGGTGTTTCCGCTCGGGGGGATCAGCATGATTAGCGCGCCCGGACAGCCCTTCCACTGGCCCGAGGCGGATGCCGCCCTGTTCGGCGAGTGGCGTCGACACCTGCGTCCGGACATCCGGGTGGTGGACCATCCTGGCAACATCAATGACCCCGCCTTCGCCGACCTCTGCGTGGCGGAACTGCTGCGCAACCTCACCCTGGCGCGGAAGGCCTAGTGCCTCGGGCTGTCGACATGGGGTGCCGCACGGTCGGGGGGCGATGCGACCGTGTTGGAACCGCTAAAACCCCTTGCCCGGAACGCCCTCCCCGTTTACCTACATCGCCCTCGGTTGCCAGCGTAGCTCAGCGGTAGAGCAGGGGACTCATAAGCCCTTGGTCGGAAGTTCGATTCTTCCCGCTGGCACCACTCTTCTCCACCAACGACTTACAGCGGAAATAGAGGGTTAGTGCTAACGCCTAGTGCTAACAAATCCACTGAAGTTCACCCACGTCCAGCATCGTCCACGGCTGCTTGAGGGACTCGCCGAAAGCTGAAGACTCCTGCGACTCGCCCATTCCAGCGCTGCGCTGAAATGACGACACGGGCGACGGCCACCGAAGGAGTTCCTTGAGGCCAAGGGTCCGCAAAGGTTCGAAACCAGTCGGCGACGGGCTGGACGACGGACGCTCCCCTTCCCTCCCCTCTAGGCTCTCCTCGACACATCCCCTTCCCTGAGCCGTGAAGGCCAGGCTTGGGCTGCGTGCCGACCGCCACTCCCTCCCGTTGAATTCGTTCACCTCGGGAAAGGTTTATGCCCATTGCGTGTTTGGACGTGTCGAGCGGTCGGTACCAAGAACGCTTTTCCCCCGATCCCTTCCCTTCACCAAAACGACAGCGCGAGTTCGGTGCCAGATCCAAGGAGTTCCAGCCGCATCCGCGAGTGTCTGGTTGGAGAAAGCAGCCTTGCAGAACCGCTCCGCAATGAGAGGCCCGGTTGCGCTGCGTCCTTGACGATCTCACCGCCGCCGATTTCTCCGCTGCGGAACGGGAGCTGAGCGGACAGGAATCCACTGCACCTCACCGACTCCGGTGATGAACCTGGCACGCCCTTGGTTTCGGCCTCCAAGGGCACCAATCGTAGGCTTGTCATCATGGGCCTTAGGTGGGAATTCTGACGACTAAGCTTTCCTGCCCATGAAACTTCCAGACTGCGCCATCCTCTTCCTACTTGCTGGCCTATTGGGTTGCGCCACGAGACCCGAATTGGAGCACCAGGTGGTCACAGAAATCATCTCCGACCCGCCGGGGGCCCGGATCGAAGTGAACGGGGACTACCTCGGTGAGGCTCCCGTCACCACGAAACTCCGCCATCATCCCTCGGACAAGGTAGTCATGGGCAAAGTCGTGATCCGCGCGCTTCCCCGAACCGGCGGTGAACACATTCAGGGGAAGACCTTCCAAGGACCTCAGTACCCCTTCGATCCCCACCGTGACGTCGTCCCCAAGAGGGTGTTCTTCGACATGAAGCTGAAACCAACGAGAGCGGCCCAGAATTGAACGGTCAGGTTTGGGTATCTGCAGCCTTGGACTGCCGTTGTCCTACCCCTCGTGTCAGCGTGACCGAAAACGAATCAGGGAAATGCGGGTCGCCTGGCACGGACAGTTCACCTCCACAATTTCAAACGGCACGAATGCCTGACAATCCTCCCAATTTCTGGGCTAAGACCTACCTAAATGCCCAAGGACATGAGGTTCCGGGGATCTCGGTGCTGGATCACTGTGTGAATGTCGGCTGGGTGGCGAACTCGCTTGTGGAGGGGCTCCCGATTCCGGTGAGGAACCTTCTGCCGGGCGACAACGGGCAGTCGGCACCGTTACTCGCGGCGCTGCACGACATCGGAAAGATCACCCTTGGTTTTCAGTCGAAATGTCCAAGATGGCCATTCCCGGAGGCTTTGGGCGAACGTGCAAAACGGGCAGCGGCGCATTCAGTTTCAGACCATGCGCATCTAAGCCAAGTCTTCCTCCAAGACCGGCTCCGGCAGGACAACGCTCAACTCTGGGCTGCGGCCATCGGAGCCCATCATGGGCGGCCAAAAGGTCGAATCGCGAGACCACCCGAATTCGAGGCATGTTCAGATTGGGCGGAGGGCTTCAGACAGCGCGTTGCCGATCAGTTGATCAGCACCTTCGGTCCGTTGCCCAACCGGGGGCCCAATTCGGTTTTTGGCCGAGCCCACTCGGATCTTTGGCTACTGGCTGGCTTGGTCACGGTTGCCGATTGGATCGGATCCAATGAATCCTTCTTCCCCGCCGATAGAGGCATGGCGATGGAGGACAGCCAGCAACGGGCGAGGAACGCGCTGTCCGCCATCGGTTGGCCAGGGGGAAAACTTGTAAACACTTCCTTCTCGAAAGCTTTCACCGGGGAGGAAAGTACCCTGTTTCAGGCCAATCAGGTACAGGAGGCCGCCGAGATGTTGGCCCCAGGCCTCGTAATCATCGAAGCCCCCATGGGGTGTGGCAAAACGGAGGCGGCTCTTCGGTTGGCCCAGCGCTGGATTTCCGAGGGCCAACACCATGGCATCTATTTCGCCCTACCGACCCAGGTCACCAGCAATCGAATTCACCAACGGGTGTCCAAGTTCCTAGGACACACCCTCCACGATCCGGCGCACCTTAGGCTCGCACATAGTCACTCGTGGCTAGAGCAGAATCCAAGTATCGCATTGGAGCCGTCCCGCACTTGTTTCAATGCCGACAAAGACCTGGATAACCCCATCTCGGATCTTCGCGAAGCCCGCTCCTGGTTCGGATCCTCCAAGCATGCGCTGCTCGCTCCTTATGGGGTAGGCACCATTGATCAGGCGCTTCAGGGAATGGTGACCGTGAAGCACTTCTTTGTCCGGCGCTTCGCGCTGGCGGGCAAAGTGGTCATTCTCGACGAGATCCATTCCTACGACATCTACACGGGAACCTTGGTGGGGGCATTGATTCGTGAGCTCCTGAACCTTGGCTGTGCGGTGATTGTGCTCAGCGCCACTTTGACCTCAAAGCGACGGCAAGAGTTACTGGCAGCTGCTGGTAGCGAGGAAAACACCGTCCCTGAAACGTATCCGTTGATCACCTCCGTGACGCGCGGATTTGGCGTCCAACATCTCCAGCCTGACTGGAGTGCGGACAAGCGAATTGGACTTCGCGCGGAGGTCTTTTCCGAGTCTGAAGTGCTCGCCGAACTGATTCGCCGGGCGGAAGCCGGCGAGCATGTTCTTTGGATTCGCAACACCGTCATCGAAGCTCAGAGGAGCTTTGCCGCCCTGCGCTCACAGATTGCCGAAGGCGAGGTGGAACTCGGTCTTCTGCATAGTCGCTTTCCATTTGCCCGTCGTCAGGAATTGGAAGGCCACTGGCTGGATCGGTTGGGTCGGCAACGCGCCCAGTCGGGTCAGGGTTCCATTCTCATTGCCACTCAAGTCGTCGAGCAAAGTGTGGACATTGACCTCGACTTCATTGTCTCCGACCTGGCCCCGACCGACATGCTGTTCCAAAGGTTGGGCCGGCTATGGCGACACGATCGCCCGTCGGAGCACCGCGCAGCAGTCCGGCCCGAATTCTGGGTGCGGTTGCCGGAATTCAATCCAGACGCCGATGCCGATGAACTGAAGTCTGCCTTGGGACGAAGCGCGCGGGTGTATGCACCCTACGTGCTCCTGCGCAGCGCCATGGTCTGGAGTAGTCGAACCGAAATCCGGCTGCCCACCGACATCCGTCCGCTGCTGGAGTCGACCTATTCCGACCCTTTGAAAACCGAGCCGACCGCGTGGGAAACGCTGCGCAGTGAACTGGAGGCCGAAAAGCGGAAGCTCCACGCCAATGCTGAAGCGGCAATGAGCGTCTTCGGCATGCCGATGCTCAATCCAGAAGACGATGGCGCACTGACGCGACGCAAGGGACCACCCACCGTGCCCTTGGTGATTCTAGGATCAATAGTACAACAGCCAGCCGGCCGAGGCTGGGTACTGACCGCTGCCGATGGGACAAAAGTCAACGTTCCCAGCTTTGACTGGAGTTTGAACACCGCCCGCTTTCTGCACCGCTGGCTCGTACGCGTTCCCAAGTGGCAGGTACCACCCGCAACCGATCAACCTACGTGGCTGGTTGAACACACGAGCCGCGACGCGGTCGCCGCTCTGCTGGCGGAGGACGGGAGATTGAGATTCGGCGACGCCCTAGGTGCCGTTTCCTATCACCGGGATTTCGGCGTGTTTTCCAATAGGCCAGCCATAGACCGACCTGAACCCGAACCCTGGAGCGATGATGATGATGATGAATTTGACCCGTGATCCGTGGATTCCCTCTGTCCGCAGGGACGGCACCCGCGACCTATTCGGCTTGGATGAACTCTTCGCCCAATCTCACACGTTGCGGGATCTCGCCGTGAAGCCACATGAACGCATCGCTCTGATGCGTCTCCTGATATGCATTACGCAAGCTGCCCTCGAAGGACCTAAGGACGAAGAGGGTTGGGAGACGTGTGGCCCACTCATTCAGCCGCGGGTGAAGGAGTATCTCAGCAAATGGTTTTCCAAGTTTGAGCTGTTTGGCGACGGCGAGCGCTTTCTGCAAGCGCCCAATCTACAGCAACCTACATCCGACAAAGAGGGTAATCCGGCCACCAAGCTCGACCTGACACTCGCAACTGGTAACACCCCAACCCTGTTCGATAATGCAGCTGGCGAAACGAGAACCGTGTCTGCAGCGCGCGCTGCGCTCAGCCTACTAACGTTCCAGTGTTTTTCACCGGGTGGCCGCATTGGAATAGCGATTTGGAACGGCAAGGAGACGCCAAAAGAGGGCTCAAGCAACCACGCTCCGTGCGTGCCATCCAGCATGGTCCACACGTTGCTGATCGGCGATTCCCTCCTGGAAACCGTACGGTTGAATCTGCTGACCCATGAAATCATCCGCGACGTGCCGCCGCGCAGGCTTGGCCGCCCCATCTGGGAGCAAGTGCCCGTTGGGGCCGCGGACACAGCCGCCGTCGACAACGCAACCTCCACCTATCTCGGGCGCTTGGTTCCAATGGCTCGGAGCATCCATCTCCAGCCCGATGGAACTTCTATGACTCTGGCCAACGGACTGGACTACCCGTTATTTCCGGCTTTTCGCGAAGCGACAGCCACCATCATTCAGAAAAAGGACGAACTTGGGCCCTTACCCGCCTCCACTGGAAGGAGCCTGTGGCGTCAACTCGGACCAATCACAGTTCGCAGAAAATCAGCAGGCGACCCGATTTCTGGGCCACTGGCTCTGACGCATGCTCTTCGGTCCAACGAAGTCGGGGTGTGGGTTGGCGCTTTTATCACCGACAAGGCCAAGATCGAGGATGTCGTCGATGGATTTCACCAAATCCCTCGTTCCATGCTCGATGGACCTGGTCGGATGGCTTACGAGCGCGGCGTCCAATACGCGGATGCCACCGAAACCTCCTTGCTCCAAGCAGTGAAGCATTTTTCCGGCGAACTGAAGATTGGCAATCCTGGCTATGATCGAGCCCGCCAATCGTTCTGGACAAGCGTCGAGCAGAGCCTGACGGCGCTCTTTGCCGTGGCCCGCGAACTTACGACAGAGGAGGAACTGCCAAAGTCGAAATGGGGGCAAGCAGTCAAAGACGCCGCACTCGATGCCTATCGCCAAGTCTGCCCCTACCAAACCCCACGGCAGCTCCAGGCCCACGCCTTGGGGCTGCGCCGTTTGTTCCTCAAGACGACTTCGAAATCCGCCAAACCCAAGAAAGGAATCCCCAATGAGTAGTCACGCTCCCAGCGACCGCGCCACCCGATTCGTCGAGGCGCTGCGTCGCGCCCAAAATGACCGTGGCAAGATGGCCGCGCTGAAGCGCGGTCTTAGCCCTGCCACCGTGATGGATGCTTGGCCGATCGTGGCGGCATTGGGGGGCCAGATCGGTCAGCCCGGTGAGTCGGTTCACGTTGATCTTGCAGCATTCTTCGCCACCCATCCGCGCGAGTCGAATGCCCGTAATTTTGGCGAAACCTGTCGCGCAATTGCGTCGGCTGATTCATCTGACAAAACGATTCCGGAAAGCCACGAACGACGATTCCGTCGTCTGGTTGCCTGCGACCAAGCAGAGGATCTTTCCGGTCAGCTGCGGGCCTGGGTTCGCCTGGCTGCGAGCAAGGGCGTCGGAGTGAACTACGAAAGCCTCTTTGACGATCTCGCCTGGTGGAACTCCTCCGCCGACCGGATCCGGGTCCGCTGGGCCAGGTCCTTCTGGGGATCCAGCGTCGAAGGAGACTCTGCTGCTGTTCGTGGAACCACTGAGCAACCCGCTACACCATGAGCACCGTCACACTTGAACCGAACGCTGCCGCCCAAACCCTGCACCTTACGCAGATTCTTGTTTCCTATGAGGACGCGGTCCGACTGCTTCGAATCCGCGACACCTACGATTGGCACCAGCGGGCCTGGCAGGCTTTTTCCGGTCGTGACGGACAGACTCGCGACTTTCTCATCCGGGTGGACCGCAAGGAGGAAGCCTATCGTGTGCTCATTTTGTCTCCGAACGTGCCAACCAAGCCCGACTGGTGTCCGACACCTTGCTTTGGCACCAAACCGATACCTGGCGAGTTTTTTGAGCATGCCCGCTACCAATTCAGTTTGCTGGCCAACCCGACCCGAAAGGTACGCTCCAACGTCGCCGGCGAACGCACCAAGAACGGGCGGCGGCTAGCCCTCACTCAGAGTGTGGACCTGGTTGCCTGGCTTCAAAGGAAGGGAGAGGCGGGCGGGTTTTCAGTGAACCCGGAGACCCTGCGGACGGTACCGCGAGGTCCGGAGTTCTTCCACAAGGACGCTCGTGCTCATGGCACCCATTCGGCAGTCGAGTTTCAGGGAGAACTCACCGTCAACGACCCTCTTCGCTTCCGTGCTTCAGTTGCTGCCGGAATTGGTTCCGCCAAAGCCTTTGGTTTCGGACTGCTCGTCCTCGCCCCTATTGCCTGATCCCTCTGTATCAACTTTTCCAACACATCATGAAACTCATCGAACTCCATATCCTCCAGTCGTTCCCTGTCTCGTGTCTCAATCGCGACGATGTCGGCGCCCCAAAGACGGCCGTCTTCGGCGGTGTCCAACGCTCCCGGCTTTCTAGCCAATCTCTCAAACGTGCCATCAGGGAATACGCCTCGGACCTGCTGCCAGAACGGTTCGCCGGTGAGCGCACAAAACTCATCATCCAACCGTTCGCCGAGGCTCTGAAGGAGCACGGCGTCGTGGACGAGAAAACGGCCTCCGAACACGCCAAGAGAATTTCCGATCTACTCGCGAAACTCGATGGCAAGGCGAAGGACGACAATGCAAGGGTCAGCACTCTGACCTTCCTGGCTCCTTCCGAGATCGACGCAATTGCCCAACAGGTTGCCGAGCTTCTCAAGACCGACCCCAAGTCGAAGGAGTACGAAAAAAATCTGGATAAGTTCTGCAAGAAAGCCGGCTTGCTGGATGGCGCTGACATTGCCCTGTTTGGGCGTATGGTCGCCAGCCTCCCGTCGCTAACTCTGGAGGGCGCGGCCATGTTTGGGCATGCCCTGTCGACTCACAAAAGCGACAACGACCTCGATTTCTATTCCGCTGTGGACGACCGGAAACCGAAGGAGGACGACGCAGGTGCCGGCATGATTGGCACGCTGGAGTTTTCATCGGCCGTCTACTACCGCTACGCCGCGCTGAACCTCGACCTGCTCGCCGATGAAGCTCATCTGGCCAAACTTTCCCCAGAAGAACGCCGCCAAGTTGTGGACATCTTCATACGGGCCGCGCTCATGGCAGTGCCTGGTGCCCGGAAGAACTCCATGAATGCCAATACATTGCCGGGTTACGTCCTCGGTACCTACAAGGACAAGGGCCAGCCTGTGCAACTCGTCAATGCCTTCGAGTCGCCGGTACGGCTCAAGGCCGGCCTGCTGGACGCCTCGGTTGAGGCCCTGAAGGCCGAGCACGCGAAGCTGAAAGAAACGTGGGGCTTGGTCTTCGAGACCGAAGTGGCCATGCCCGAAACCAACCTCAACGCCTTTTGTGAGGCCTTGAAGAACCATGTCGCCTGACGTCTACCTTGCCCTGCTGCTCGATGGCCCACTGCAATCCTGGGGTCACGCCTCACGGTTCGACCGGCGCACAACCGCGTTGCACCCCACGCGCAGCGGAATACTCGGGCTGATCGCCGCTGCGATGGGCATCGACAAGCATTCTCCCAACGAAGAGGAGCAGCTCCGGCGCCTGAATCCGCTGCGGGTGACAACCTTGACGCTGGGCCGGCGAGATCAGAGGGGCGGATCGCTCCCGATGCGGCGCCTCGAAGACTACCACACCGTCACCGGCATTCGTCGCGCAAGCGGTAAGGTGGATGAGGACGCAACTGTCCAGACGTATCGCCACTACCTGCTCGATGCCCGGTTTGGAGTTCTACTCGCAGGTTCTGCGGCGCTGTTGGAGGAAATCGCCACCGCCCTGCATGATCCCAAATGGGGATTGTGGTTCGGCCGGAAGTCCTGCATCCCCGCCCGCCCGGTGCTGGCTGCTGGACCGGGTGAACCCTCCGCGGTTTGGGCTGAGCTTCTCCGTCGCGCAGATTTATCCCCCACATTGAAGGAAGAGGATTTTGACCGGGTCATGGAAGTCGGTCCTGAGGAACCAGGTGCTGATCGATTGAACGACACCCCGGTCGCCTTTGGCGCACCCGTTGGCAATCGCCATGCTCCGCGGTGGATCAAATCACTGGCTCGATCCGCCAGGTCCTAGTCAACAACCGGCTTGTGCCTCTCTTTGAACGACCACCTCTAGAGACCCTGGCTTCGGCCAAAGACCGCTGGACCCCTCTCTATCTCGAACACGGCCGCCTGGAAGTAGATGATTCCAGCGTGAAATGGGTGGGAGCAGACGGCCTGCTGTGCCGTTTGCCCATCGCTACCATCTCGGCCCTGATCTTAGGACCTGGAACCACCATTACCCACGCCGCCATCAAGGCCTGTGCCGAGAGCAATACGCCGGTTTGCTGGACGGGTGAGGAATCCATGCGGTTCTATGCCTTCGGCCTCACACCGAACCACACGAACGACATGCCCCGGTTGCATGCCGAGGCTTGGGCCGACAGACGCCGCCGCACCCAAATCGCCCGAGCGATGTTCCGGCAACGTTTCCCTGGCATGGATGTCGAAGACAGGTCCATCAAGGAACTGCGCGGCATGGAGGGCCTCCGCATCCGGGCGCTTTATGCCGAACTCGGCCTCGAACACGGTGTCACATGGAAGGGCCGCAACTACGACCGCCAGAACTGGAATATGTCGGACGGCATCAATCGCGCCCTGTCCGCTGCCAATGCCAGCCTCTACTCCCTTTGCGCTGCCGTTGTCACATCCTTGGGTTACGTGCCCAGCCTCGGCTTCGTCCATGACGCCGGCACGCTGCCGTTCATCTACGACGTAGCTGACCTCTACAAACACCTCACAAGCATTCCAGCTGCCTTCCTCGCGGTCCGCCAGGACCCGCAGGACGACGGCAAGCTCGTCCGCAAGCTTCTCAAACAGCGGGTTGAGGAGCAGAAGATACTGCAACGGCTACCCAAGGATCTCGCGGCACTTTTCCAGACCGACGAAGCCGCCCCCATCCAAGCGGGAGCCCGCCCCCCATCCGCATTGTGAGGACAAAGGTCCACAACCAGTCTCAGTTCCGCGCTGTATGACCGTGCTGATCGCCCAGGACACCCCGCCGGCCATCCGTGGCATCCTCAAACGCTGGTTTGTTGAGCCGAAGCCCAACGTTTTTGTCGGCACGGTCAATCGCCGTACCCGTGACAAGGTCCTCGACTACGTCAAACGCAACTCTGATGGACTTAGCTTGCTGATTCTGACCAGCGAGCCCAATTGCCAGGGGTTCAAGATTGAGCGCTGGGGTGAACCCGATCGACGGGATACGGAACTCTGCGGACTCTGGTTGGTGGCCGAAGAATGGATCGAAGTGGAAAGACGGCCGTTTTGATTCGCCAAAAATGCTCGGATTTGTCGGCCTAACTCGTTGGTATATCAGAGTTCTCCCCACCCGCGTGGGGATGGTCCGCTCACCCTCGACTCCAAC
>Ga0194123_10000721_pt1 | contig 58825 bp, 58 predicted proteins | sample TA2MahsurfametaG_5_FD_155479 | JGI IMG/M metagenome (GOLD analysis project Ga0194123, IMG submission 155479) | Freshwater microbial communities from Lake Tanganyika, Tanzania - TA2015023 Mahale A surface | ecosystem: Environmental > Aquatic > Freshwater > Lake | place: Tanzania: Lake Tanganyika... | reverse complement strand
TGGCGTTGTTTCTATTGGTGTTTCTATTGGTGTTTCGTTTGGAGTTTCTATTGGCGTTTCTATTGGTGTTTCTATTGGCGTTGTTTCTATTGGTGTTTCTATTGGTGTTTCGTTTGGAGTTTCAATGTTATCGTTTGGAGTATTTTCAATAGAATGAGACGAATAAAGTGATATTTCTACGTTTTTATTTTTGTAATTTAAATTAATTTTATTATCTTCTATTTTTGTTAAATATTTACTATTTTTTTTCTTTTTTCTAGTCATCTTAATAATTTGTTTAAATAATTATAATTATTTAAACGATAATTTTATATAAATTTATATTAGAAATATTTAATATCTAGATCCAAGACTTCCTTTTGCTGAGTATCCTGGGCATAATCCATTTTCACATTGAGTATAAGCACTCTTTGATAGAACTCTTCCGTCACAGCATTGCCCGGATCTCCATGTATCACATTTCTTTCCTGCTACAACGCTTTCCATTCCAACTGCCGCCATTGATTTGGTAACAGCATAATTTTCATTTGGAACGCCTCCAAATTGAGGAGATACAAAAACGCTAGCTTTTACAATATTTCCGTTTTGATCATAATTTGTAACATTTCCATATAAATTAGAATAATAAGTGCCTAAATTGCGGTATCCACAACTTTTTCTAATCATAGAATCATAACCATATGTTGCCATTTTTATATTATAATATAATAAATAAAGATTTTTTTTAGTTAAAGTTATTAAAGTTATTTTAAAAAGTTTATTAAATGAATAAAATGAATGGAGGAAATGAAGATATTATACCAAAATTAAAGTTTATATCAAGATTGAATAAAGGAGACAAAATAAATGTAAAAAATATGTATATTCAACAAAACAATTTTATAGATAAGTTAAGTAGAAGTTTTTTTCATATAGACGATCGAACAAATACTTTATATTTTGTTACCAATACAATTAAAAAAGGATTTGAACTATTTTGTCAACACATCGAAAGCAATGACGATTTTGATGTAATATTTTGTCAAAATATATATAACGATTTAAAGAATACTATAAATGGTCTTATTAATTTAAAAGAAACTTATATTGAAGATGTAATGTTTACGTGTAAGATAGATGCGCTTATAGAAGAGATAGAGGCAAGATTACATGAAACACAAAAAAAGTATAATGTTAAACCAAAAGAAGAAAAGACAGAAGTTCTTAACCATAAAAAAATGGATAAGAATGAAAAGAATGAAAAAAAAGAGGACGAAAAAAAAGTAATTCATAATAATAAAAATGGATTATGAATCTAATTTAGAAAATGAAAAGAATGTTTGTAAAGATCAACAAACTTACAATAAAGCTTTAAGAAAAGCATTAAATAATTATGATAATAAAGAAAATGAATGTACAACTGATATATGTCGAACAAAAATGACCATTTTTACTATAATAACAATGGTATTTTATCTGTGGGCTATATTATTAGCATCAAAAGTAAATGATAAAGAACATCGAATATTACATATATTATTAGCTTTAATTACAGGGCCTTTATATGTAATATCTTATTATTGTTCTAATTTTTCCTATTCTCCTTGATCATTAATTCTCATAAAGACAATAGTATTTACCGCATAGTTGTCTTGGATTATCTCCCATATCTGAACCGCATTGAAGACAATGCCAATGAGAGGTTTTAGAATTAAAGCCGTATACAATTTCATATTCTTCCGATTGTATTGGAAAAAAATCAGTTAATAATTTTTGATTATTATCTGGTTTTTTAATCTTTTTGGGGCTTTTACGTGGCATTCTGCAAGTTTATATTATATTTTTTGAAATATAATAATTTCATTTTTATTTTTTATATTTTTCCATGCATTTTAACATAAACATCAAAAATATTAAAAATTTGTTCTATTCTCGTATTTTTATAGTTATCTCTTGATCCATTATTCATTACATTTTTATACATATTCACTAATAAATCTACATGTAAATGAGGTTTGTCTAATACTTTATTTAATAAAATATCTTCATCTGGTTTAGGCGGAGGTAAGCATACAGGCATACATTTATCTATTCCGTTACATCCATATGAAGTTATCCATGGAGAATTTGGATTATTATAATCATAAGGTTCTTGAGTTAATACGCATGAACTTAGGTCGCAAAATCGTCTAACACTTGAGTTTTCTACTAAATAGTCTCCAATAGTTTGTTGACCTGGTTTATATTGTGTCATAAAAATAGGAGATGATATTTTTCCCTGATTACAATGAGTATCATCAATATTTCTGGAAAGAAATTCACATGCCCCGTCCCAGTTTTTTGAACATCTTTCTGCCATATATAATTGAGAATTTTTACGAGTTGGTCCGTACATATTAGCACTGTCTCCGATATCAAAATTTGAATCAACGTCTTTGTAAATAGATGATCCAACTGGATCTAGTTTTAGTATAGGATTTAACTTTGTTCCAAATTTTGATATTTGTACATAAGGAAATGATTTATTGCAAGACATTTTATTTATATTATAAAAATAAAATAGAATATTATAGAAAATAGAAATTATAGAATATTAAAATGTATTTGTTTAAAGAAAAAGATAAACTTTATAATTGGATTAGTTGTGTAATTCCTAATAAAATATATTTTGGACCATTTCCCAATCAATTGTTGATAAACACTTTATTAGAAGAAAAGTTTGATTTAATTGTTAATTTAACATTTGACGATGAGTTAATTTACAATGATAATAAAAACGACAATGTTATATATAATCTCCCAAAAAAGAATTATTTACATTATCCAATTAAAGATAACGATATACCAAGTTGCATAACAAGTTATTGCAAATTCGTTAAAAGACTTAAAAATGAACTCTGTAATGATAAAAAAATATATATCCATTGCAGAGGAGGACATGGAAGAAGTGGAATGTTATGTACATCATTATTATCAGTCATTAATAGATCTTCTAAATTGACAGATATCATATATCATGTAAATATTGTGCATAATAATAGACAAAATATTAGACAAAAATGGAAAAAAAGAGAGATGCCGTTTAACGCAAAACAGTATTTATTTCTTTTAAAAATTCACAAAGATATCTATATATCAATTCATAGAAACAATTTTTATCAATGGTTGTATTCAAAAGAATCAGTTTATTATAATGAATTTAAATTTCAAAGTTTATTTGATTTATATTTATATGAAAATATAGATAATTATCAAAGATATAAAATTTTTTATAATTATTTTTTTGAAAAACTAAAAAATAAAGAAAATGAATGTAAACTTTATTTGACTTATTTAAGACATTTTTCAATAACGGATTGTGATAATAAAGATTTTTGCGAATTGGTAAATCATGTATTATGTGATATTAGAGAAGAATATTATGATTAAGTAATAAAATTTTATATATTATTAAATAATATATAAACATATAAAAAATGGGAAACGGTAAATCTATAAATGCAATTTGTTTCTTACAAAGTAAAGAAGTAAACGGTTTTATATATTTTCATCAATGTAATTCGAACTCCTTAAATACAAGAATTAAATTTTCGTTAAAAGGAAATCCTCTTAAAACACATGCAATTCATATTCACGAATTTGGAGACTTGAGAGATGGTTGTACATCTTTAGGTCCTCATTATAATCCAAATAATACAACTCATGGAAGTATTTTGTATGATATGCAAAGACATGCTGGAGATTTAATAAATAATATAACATTTGATAAAGACGGTAATTTTGATTATGAATACGAAGATTCTCTGGTAAATATTAAAGAAATACTTGGTAGATCTATTGTTATCCATTCCAAAATAGATGATTTAGGATTGGGTAAAGGAAAAGAAAGAGAAGAATCTTTAAAAACAGGAAATGCAGGAAGCAGAATATGTTGTGGAATTATAGCTTTATCTTCTAAATCTGATTTAACATTATAATTTTTTATCTTTTTATCTTTTTATCTTTTTATCTTTTTAACATAAAATAAATAACCAAATAAAAGGATGCAAATAGCTCCTACTATAAAGTACACATTTGAATTTGAATTTGAATTTGAATTTGAATTTTGAGTATTTTGAGTATTTTGCAATTCTTGCTTAATTCTAGGACTATATTTTTCTTTTAATTTATAAGACAAATATTCATCATCATCGCTAAGTTTCTCTAATTTTTGTCTTAATACATTTTTATATTCGTCTGGCATATCTGAATTTAAATTTGGAATATTTGAAATAGAATTTAGTTCCGGAGATGGCATAGGAGGATTAGGGTTTTCATTATATTCATTATATTCATTATCCATTATATTTTGTTCGGGTTCTAATTCTTGTAAATGTATAATAAGGTCACAATTTATATTTTCAGAAGATTTATCAGAAGGGTGTTTTTTAATAGCGATATAATGATTTAACTGTTCGTTTTTTTTATATATTACACGTCTACTATATTTTCCGTTTTCAGTTTCTTCGAAATTTAATTCTCCGTTATCTAATTGATTTTGATTAATTACACAAATACTTACTTTTCTTATTGGTTCGTCAAGAGTAACAACAAAGTCGGATTGAAAGTTTTTTTTAGTTCCATTTATGTCTACTAACTGCATTAAATTTGTAGCGCTGATTCTTTTTTTTACTTCATAAACAGTTTTGTCTACCATTTTTATTTATTTTATTAATTATTTTTTAAGACATTATAACAATTATAATTTTAAAAATATACGTCTTAAATTAAATAGGGTATAATTGTAATGCCGTTAAGAAGAGATGTGATATATCCAGTTTTTTTAAAATGTATAGATTATGTTAAAAATGACATATTCTGGAAAGAGACATTCGAAGAATTGTCATATGGAAACTGTTTCCATGGTTCTTATATAAACAAAGGATTTTTGTGTTCAAATGTAAAAGGAAAAGAATTTACTTATAAGTTTATAGATAAAGATCCAGAAAAAATTTGTCAAGATGTAATAAAACTTTTAAAAGAAAAATTAAATATAATGAGCAAAAATGACAAAAAAGCTTTATTAATCGAGTTTGAAGATATTGAAAAGAATCTTAAAAAAATAAAAAATACAGAATGGAGTGAAATAAAAAAGAAAAGTTTAAAAGACATTCTTTTTCAAAATTATTTAATAAAATCTAAAAATACATATCAACTTACAGATATACAATTGAAAAAATTGTATAATTTAATAAATCTGGGAATAATGTTAAAGTCTATAAAAAATACAGATATCATTTATAAAGATGGTGAAATTAAAGAGATAAAAGGAATACTATTTTACCCTAAAAAGTACAGAATAGATATTGATATTTATTCCGGGTTAGACGAAGAAGTTTCAAAAACTACTGAAAAAAGAGAACAAAAATTACTTCGTTATCTTTAACTGTCTTTAAATTATTTTTGCTTTATTTTTAAATTTAATATTAAAAATAAAAATAACAAATTAAAATGGAAACTCGTTCTAAAAAAAGAAACCAATCGATTATCTTGAATATTTCTAAAAATTCTTCGAATAAGACAGAAGATGAAGATGATAATGAAGATGTCGAAGACGAAGATTATGTATACGAATCTCCTTCGTCATGCTCTTCTGATGAGGAAGATGAGGAAGATGAGGAAGATGATGAGGAAGATGATGAGGAAGATGACGAGGAAGATGACGATTATGAGGAAGATGAGGATGATTATGAAATAGAAGATGACAAAGAAATAGATATTTATCTTTATCCTAAATTTTTAAAAGATTTAGGAATTGATGAAAAAGAATTTATAAATTTCGAAAACTTAGATGATAGTGATATAAAAGCATTGATTGAATTTAAAAAAAATAATCCAGAATGCTTTGAAAGATTTATAAAATGTAAAAACATAATAAAAAACCGAGAAATTTCTATAATTGATATACTAAAAGCAGATATGAATGATGAAAGAAGATCAAATCTTTTAGAACAATTTGAATGTCTTAGACAAATACCAGAATGTACCGAAGAATATCTAATGATTAGGGATAAAATTAAGAAAATGTTTATAAAATATATATCTGAAGAAAAATATAAATCAGATATAACAAAAATAAAACAAGATGATGATTCAATTTATTTTAGAAACAAATTATCAGAAGTAAAGTGTTCTGAAAATATTCGTAAAATTCTAGAAGAAAAACTAGAAGAATATGATGACTCTGAAAAAGGAGAAGAGAAACTTAAATTAAAGAAATGGTTAAACTCTGTTTTATCTCTTCCTCATGATAAAATACATGAGAGTGAAATAACAGATATTTCAATGAAAATAAAACAAACTCTAGATCATTTTGATAAAAAATTATATGGAATGAATAATGTAAAAGAAAGACTTATTTTATTTTTAAATAAAAAACTAAGAGAGAAATCAAGTAAAGGTTGTAATATAGCTCTTGTAGGAAAACCAGGAGTTGGAAAGTGTCTACACGGAGATACCGGAGTTTTAATGTATAACCTCACTGTTAAAAAAGCTAGACATATCAAGATAGGAGAACATATACTTGGAGATGATTGTACTCCAAGAAAAGTATTATCTGTAACAACCGGACGTGAAAAAATGTATAAAATAATTCAAGAATCAGGTGAAGATTATATTGTAAATAAAAGTCATATATTAAGTTTAATAAACGCACAAACAAAAGAAGTTGAAGATATAGAACTCACAAGATTTCTTGATGAAAAAGATGAAAAAGATGATTTATATGGCACTGTTAAGATAAACGGTTATTATCCATATTCTGCGCAATTTACAGGAAAACTTTCTTGTACATATCAAGCTTTCATGACAGGAATGAATCTTACGAATCCTGAAATTGAAAGTAATATACCCAATGAATGCAATAATTGGAATTTTATTTCAAAAGAATACTTTTATAAAGGTCTAATTTCAAATAAAAATTATATTACATACAGTGAAAAATTTACAAATATAAAAATACATCCTTCTAAACCTATTAAGAAACTTCTTTCTTTATTAAGATCTATGGGATATAGATGTATATATGATAATTTCTTTAATAATATTAAAATATTCGTTCCTAAACCAAAAGAAAGTATACATATAAAATATATGGGAGAAGGTGATTATTATGGCTTTACTTTAGACGGCAATGAAAGATTCGTTCTAGAAGATTGGACTGTAACACATAACACTGCTATAGCAAAATCGTTATCAGAATCTTTAAATTTACCTTTTGCTCAAATAAGTTTTGGTGGAATAACATCTCCAGAGTTTTTAATGGGACATGATTATACATATGTCGGAAGTAGACTAGGAGAAATATCTAGATGTTTAAATAGAATGGAGTCAAAAAATGGAATATTATTTTTTGATGAGTTTGACAAAGCATCTGATAAGAAAGAAATAATGTCATCTTTATTACATATAACCGATTTTTCTCAAAATAGCGAATTTAGAGACAACTATTGTCCAGAAATAACACAGGATTTAAGTAAAATATGGTTTATTTATAGCATGAACGAATTGCCTACTGATCCTGCAATGCTTGATCGTTTAGAAGTAATAAAAGTAGAAGAATATACAACAAATGAAAGAGAATTGATATGTAAAAATTATTTATTTCCAAAATATCTCGGAGAATTAAAGATTGAAGATAAAGTTCAAATTGAAGAAAATGGAATTAAAAAGTTGGTTTTACTTTCTTCTTTTGGATCTGATAGAAAAGGTGTTAGAGAATTAGAAAGATACATTGGAATCGTAGTAGAAAAAGTTTATTTTTATATATGCAATATGAATAATAATTTTAGTTATGATTGGTTTAATAAAATATCAAAATACTATAAAAATGAAAAAGTGCATATAAATGACGATTTAATCGAAAAATTAGTAGAAAATTCAAAGAATCAAGATAATTCTTTTTTGAGCATGTATATGTAAGTTAATCTATAAGTTTATATCTTAATCCTAATAGTATTGGATAATAACATATAAATCTTTCAAATGAATGAGGTATATTATCATTTACTCTTCCTATAGGCATATTCGTATAACAAGATTTTACAAATTTATTTATACTATGATTTTTTATCATATTCATAATTATATCAAAGTTAATCATGAATACACTTCCTGCTATAAAACGTCTTTCAAAAAAATGAGTAACCCTATTAAAAGAACTTTTTTCTATATTTCTAGTTATCGAGAATTCTTTCCATTCTTCTTTTGAAAATAACTTTTTAGCACCAATAAAGCCAATTTTATTATTTAAATCTCCTAGCTCTTCTATATAATTTTTTATGTTATCAGTAATAAAAGGTTCTATCATTTTTCTTCTCCAATCTTTATCTGTTTTAGTATGAAATTTTAAAAGACATTTATACCTTTTATTTATTCGCTCTAATTGCCATAAAAACGCTCCAATATCCATTCCTCTATTAAAAAATAAATCTATAGTTATTACATTATCCTTCCATTCTGTATTTGATAATAAACTATTTATTAAATCTATAGAAGATTTATTTATAACAGTAATATATACATCGAAATCTTTATAATTCTTGTATATATTATTCACATCTTCTATAATTTCAGGAGTTATTAAATCGTTATGAAGCTGTAAAAATATACATAACGATTTTTCAATTTCTTTCTTTATTTCTACTTGTATTTCTTTTTTAACTACGATGCGTTCTGCGCTGTGTATATTGTTATTATAAAAGGAAAAAGATGTCTTTTTTTTATGAATTGGATTTGGAGGTTTACGATACATTTATTTATTTATTTATTTAAAACAAATAAATCATTTAATTAAATTGACTAAAATTTATGATAGATACTATTTTATATGAAAGATTAGGAATAGAACCTTCTTCTACTGAAGAAGAAATAAAAAAAGAGGGAAAAAAACTTTTATTAAAATATCATCCAGATAAGAATGAAAATAAAGAAGAAGCTACAAAAAAATTTATAGAAATAAAAGAAGCTTTAGATATACTTACAGATAAACAAAAAAGAGAACTATACCATATAAACGGAATAAAAGGTGCTAATAATATAAATAATATAAATACTAATGAAAATCAAAATATACAGAGAGGTTTCCCTTTCCCATTTCCTTTTCAAGTTCACCCTGGAATGGGACAACCTAGAATGCCACCCGAATTTATGTTTAACTTTATGAATCAATTCAACAGTTCATTCGTGCACATGAATAATATGAATAATGCAAAAAATGCAAAAAATGCAAAAAATGCCAATATGAAAGAACAAAGAGATATAAACTGTACTATAAAAGTAGAAGAAGCTACTATACAAGAAAAATCTTCATTTGATATTGTTTATAACAGAAACGTATATTGTAATGAATGCAAAGGAAAAGGTGTTTTAGAACAAAATATAAACATAAATAATATGACAATAACATCATTTAATACTTGTCAAAAATGTGGAGGTAGATCGTTTTTTATTGAACAAAAGAAAGTTGTTATAAATTTAGATAAAGAAGCTTTATTAAAACTTATAAAAGAAAATGAAAGCATAGTAATTATAGATCAAGGAAATGTATATGAAAATAAAACTACTAATTTAAACATAAAGTTTATATTCTAATAATAAAATAATAAAAATGGATTATAATTGTGACACTGATGAAGATGAGTACGAAGACGAACTTTTGGAAAAAATAAACAATTGTAAAAATAGTTATGATTTATTGAATATAGCAAAGTATCAAAGTTTAGTTATTAGCAATTTTTATGATTTGATGACAAATAAATATATAGTAGATATAATTGACGAAATAATAAAAATAAAAACATTTAACAATAATATTAAACTTATTTATTTTTTATTAGATGGATGGTGTGATTTTTGGACAAAAAATATAAACGATAATTTAAAATTTTACGCTTCAAAACAAACTTTAGAAAAAATTAAAAGTTTTTTAATAAATTTTATTAGAACTAATAATTTTAGAGATATGAATAATACATATAAAGATCTTTTATTTACACAATTTGGAATTAATTTTGACGCTGAATTATCGATAGGTTGATATATTAATAATATATCAATTATTAGTAACGATAATTTTAAATTTTAACTCATCTGTATCTCTTAATTGAATATCATTTCCCTCCATATCTGCTATCTGATCCCATTTAATAAAATAGTTTCCTTCTCCTTCTAAAGTCGTAATTTCGTTTGGGATGTTGAATTCTCTTATAAGATTGTTATAAGTTTGTTGTGGATAATTGTCCTGATAATATAAATAACTTATATAATTTCCATTTTTATAGATTGACCCAGCAACAATTATATCTGCATTATTAACTGAAAAAAATGTACATTTTTCTAATATAATTTTAACTTTATAATTATCACCAGGAAGATAAAAATCACCAGAAAAATCTAACCAATTTCCACGTTTATCATAATTGTAAACTTTTTCATAATTAAAACAATTTGGCAGTAAATAATTATCATCGCATCTACATTTAATTGTATTGTTATCAATATAAGGAAATCCTTTATTATTACAATAAGAATTAGGTGGAAGTGTTGGCATATAAGTAGGTCCCTGCGTTGGTATATAAGTAGGTAACTGTGTTGGTGTGTAAGTAGGTCCTAGCGTTGGTATATAAGTAGGTAACTGTGTTGGCATATAAGTAGGTCCATGCGTTGGTATATAAGTAGGTAACTGTGTTGGTGTGTAAGTAGGTCCTTTCGTTGGCATATGAGTAGGTGCTTGTGTTGGTATATAAGTAGGCAACTGTGTTGGTGTGTAAGTAGGTGCTTGTGTTGGCATATGAGTAGGTAACTGTGTTGGTGTGTAAGTAGGTGCTTGTGTTGGTGTGTAAGTAGGTCCTTTCGTTGGCATATGAGTAGGTGCTTGTGTTGGTATATAAGTAGGCAACTGTGTTGGTGTGTAAGTAGGTGCTTGTGTTGGCATATGAGTAGGTAACTGTGTTGGTGTGTAAGTAGGTGCTTGTGTTGGTATATGAGTAGGTCTTTGCGTTGGTGCATAAGTAGGTCCTTGCGTTGGTTCATAAGTAGGCAACTGTGTTGGTATATAAGTAGGTCCTTGCGTTGGTTTATAAGTAGGTAACTTTGTTGGACTTTCTGTTATAGAATCTTTATTGCTATTCATTTTTATATATGATAATACTAAAAATATAACAATTATAATTAAAAATATAGACCCTTTCATTTATATTTATAAAAATGAAAATTTTAAATCTAAAACGAATGATTTAAAATAATAGAAAGATGCTAACAAGATCTCAAAAAGTTAATCTTACCGAAGATCAAATTGATGACATTTGTTCTACTATTCAAGAAAATAAATGTCTTCCTGAATATGTAAGAAAATCAATTACTACTCGCATAAGAACACAGCTATACAATGATCTGTCAAAAGTTTTAATTTATCCAGAAATGTTTGATAAATTTAAACAAGAAATAGTTAAACAGTATTATAAAAGTCTTGCTGATGGTGGTTTAGCATGTGGCATTCAAGCAAGTACATCTCTAGGTGAAAGACAAACACAAACTACTTTAAATACTTTTCATGCATGCGGTCTTTCTGTTAAAACTGTGGTAGTAGGTGTTCCTCGTTTTTCTGAGTTACTTAATGCGACTAAATCTCCAAAAATGATTAATTGTTTAATTTATTTAAACGAAGAGTTCAAAGAGATTTCTGATATTAGAGATAGAATTGGTAATACGTTTACTGATATTACTTTTAAGAAACTTGTAAAGAGTTATGAATTGGTAAAAGATGAACCGCTAGAAGAGTGGCATAATTTATTTTGTGATATTTACAAAGTAAACAAAAACAAACTTGGTTGGAGACTTCGTTTTTATATTGATCTATCTATTCTTTATGAGTATAATGTTACTATGAAACTTATAGCAAAAGCAATTACAAATGAATATTCTGATGCTATTGTTTTATATACACCAGATTGGAAAGGGATTTTGGATGTGTTTGTAGAAGAATCTTGTTTTAGTGATCTTAAAGGTCTTGAGGAGTATGCGATTTATAAATGTGAAGAAAATAATGAAAATGATCAGAGTGAAATTGAAGATGAATCTTACGAAGATCCAGATTTAGAAGGAATTGATGATATAGAAGACGACGAAGCAAGTGAACCAAGCGAAATTGATACAAAAAAAGTTAAAATTCAAAAACCAACTTTAAATCTGAAAGGCGGAAAAGAAGATATTGTTCCTCCTGATGTAATTAAAATTATACATATGGAAGATAGAATTTTGCCAAGTTTGTATGATATTAGAATTTGCGGAATAAAGAATGTAAAAGATATATTTTTTGAGAAAAGAAAAGATGAATGGGTTATTACGACTGAAGGTAGTAATTTATATGGTCTATTTTCTAATCCATTGGTAGATAAAACAAAAACTATTTGTAATGATATGTGGGAGATTTATAATATTTTTGGAATTGAAGCAACACGTCAATTTTTAATAGAAGAATACATGGATGTAGTTAGTAGCGATGGATCTTTTGTAAATTCTTCTAATGTAGAGTTACTAGTAGATGTTATGGTTTACACTGGAACTATTATTTCTATCAGTCGTTATGGTCAAAAGAAAGTTGGGTGTGGACCTATGGCTAAAGCTTCTTTTGAAGAGAGTTTAGAAAACTTTTTAAAAGCAGGTGTAAATGGAGAAAAAGAATCTACTGACGGAGTTTCTGCTAGTATTATGTTAGGAAAGATGCCAAAGACTGGAACGGGTGTATTTGATTTATTATTGAATATACCAAAGATTATTAACACGAAACCATTACTTGATGTATCTAATAAGAAAAAAGAAGAAACAAAAGAAATTGAGTTGTCAGAGTCAAACCCATTTTTTAATTAAAAAATATATTTTAAAGTAAAAAAGAAGTATAACAATAAGAAATGAGTAGTACAATTAATGGAAATTGGTTTTCGGTGTCAGAAGATAAAGAAGTTGAATTTTTAAATTTGAATGAAGATGAAAAAGAAGACAAAAAACTAGATAAAAGATTTAAAGATCTTGAAGATAAACTAAATAGAATATATGAGTTAGAAGAAAGAGTAAAAGAATTAGAGACGACGTGTCACAAAATAAGAAACGAAAATCTAAAACTAATTAATCGAGTTTTAGAAGCTGAAATTTCAATAGAACGTACAAAAAATATATTATTAAGAAAAAACATTAGTTTTCCATTTACACCATTGACATCAAAATTTTTATAAAATTATAATTTTTATATGAAATTATAATTATAATTTAAAATAAACAAAATGTAAAACGAATAAAAATATTTTTTTTTTCTTTTTATAAAAATGAGTGATAACTTACTTTTAACACTACTCGGAGCTGTCGGCGTCGGCGCATTAGTTATGGGTCTTAACTCTAATAAAGAAGCTGTAAAAGAAAACTGGGGTCCAAATGGTTCTATTCAATTAAGAAAAGTTTATGAAACTGTACAAGTAGAAGATCAAAACGGTCAACAATCTTTAACAAGCGTCAACTTTGCTGAACCATCTCCTCAATTAAAACAAGCTATCTCAACTGTAGCAAAAATGAATGCTCAAGGAATCCCTCAACGTCAGCAATTAGCAACTTTAGCCGGAAGAGCAGATGAAAGTCGTTCTCAACAAATGGCTCAATTTTCAAGAATAGCCAAATCAGGAAATCCAATGGTAAAAGAATCATATGAGCCAAATTACTCTTATGGCGGTCTAGGTTCAAATGCAGTGACATCAAATGATTACGTATCATATCCCCAATTTAATCAAAATGTTCCTTTACAATCTCCTTCTCTAAACTTACCATCCCAAATTAGATACAATCCCCCATCGTTAGATAAAATGGGTCTAACTGATGCCTATCAATCAAATAGAAATAACGCTTATATCGAAAAACCATTAGATGGTGTTATGGATTATGCAAATGTTGTAGAAGGATATATGTCACCATCCCAAGCACCTTATGAAGGTCCTTCTTATGTTGCAAATCAAAAGAGTTTCCAAGAAGCTATTGACAAAGGAAACAAAGAAACTTCTGCTGATTTTTCATCTCAAGATGGTTTACTACCATTATCTACTATGGAAAATGGAGGCGCTGGCAAGCCAACAATGATGTACGAAAGATTAATGTACTCAACTGGACGTCTAGGAGGTTGGCGTCAAGCTGCCGGAGGAAGTGATTTAATTCGTGGTGATTTAGCTGTTTGCACTGATCCATGTCAGAAAGGATGGTTTCAGTCATCTCTCCAACCAAAAGATTTACGTGTTGGAGCCCTTGGGCAAATTGCAGGAAACAGCGAAGCCGGTGCTACTATTTCTACTTTTGTTCAACAAAATGGTGCTACTGGAGTTCCTTCGATCAATCCAAAACTTACTACTATGGAGAAGGCTTTATTATCTACTCCAAGTGGAACTTCGTTAGCTTCTGTTGCTTCTTTTGCATAAGATATAAAGGTATGAAAATGATTTTAAATTTAAAATGTTATTATATATTAGACTATAGAATATAGTATAATAAGTATAGTTATGCAATTTGAAACTTTATTTGAGTCTTATATGGATAAAATAAGACACATTGATATTTATTTAAGACACACATATTCCGATGATAACGACTTTACTCTTTTTTGCGATGAAGATGACTTTTCTTTATACAACGATGTAGACCAAGAAGAACTTTTAAATAAAACAAGAAACATGATCATGAATGTATGCTCAAGTTTGAAAAAAAGATTGAATAAGCCAAATTTATTTTTTATTTTTGTAGTATGTTATGTTATAAACATAAAGTTTTATTCTGATTGTTATATTCCAAAACCTTATAGTTTTATTTTAGAAATGTTAAAGAAATTTGATGATATTTCTTTTATAGAAAATAATAAAAAAGCTTTAAAATCGATAATAAAAATAGAAAGACATTTGATTCCTTATTATCATAAATTATAAATTAAAATTAAAAATGAAGTTAATTTTATTTTTAAAACTTTAGTATAAAATAAAATGTTTTATGCTCCTCGTGATATTTATTTTAAAAGAATGCTTGTAAATTCTTTAGAACTTACAGAACTCTCTAAAGAAGAAAGAGAAAAAATTATAGATGACGATGCAATTCGTAAATATGCTGTTGCTTTCACTACATCAGCTGTAGATCCTGTAAATAATTATGAATTTATAGAAATTCTTGGAGATGGCACAGTAAATAAAGTTGTTTTATGGTATATGACACGAAGATTTCCGCAAATAAATTGTTCGGAATCTGTTGATATTCTTACTAAACTAAAAATTAAATATATTCAAAGTGATACTTTAGCAGGTTTTTCAGAAAAACTTGGGTTTTGGCCTTTTATATCAACAAACATAGATAGAGAACGTCATTTATATTCTAAACAAAAGATTTTAGAAGACGTTTTTGAGTCATTTATTGCTATTACTGAGATGGTTTTTGATAGACACTATGGTAACGGAAAAGGTTACAAGTATTGTTATAGAATCATATCGAAATTATTAGATGAATTGGATATAAGAATTAATTACGATGATTTAATATCGTCTACTACTTTAGTGAAAGAAACGTCGGATTATTATCCACAGATTAAAGTTATTTATCCACAAAAACAAATAATTGAAACATTATCACCTAACGACGAAAAGATTAAAGTAACTGCAATTTTAGAATTACAAGATACAAAGAAGAAAATAACGATAGGAGAAGGAGTAGGATTTACTAAAGACGCTGAAAAGATGTGTAATGATCAAGCAATAAAGACACTTAGAGGAATGGGATGGACTAAACCAACACCTCAAATATATCTGAAGTATTGCATGTAGAAATTTATAATTTATTATTAAATATTTAATAATAAATAAATAGGATGCCACATAAAAGGAAGAAAATAAACGTTTTTTTAGATCTTGATAATACTATAATATATTCAATAACTCCAGACAAGTTTAAAAAAGATTCCTATTTAAACAAACTTAAACACCATAAATTAGATGACGATTACGTTATATTTGAAAGACCTGGGTTACAAAAATTCCTTGATTGGCTTTTTGATAATTTTAATGTAAATGTGTGGTCAGCTGCTAGCCCTGATTATGTCGATTTTATAGTTAGAAATATAGTAGAACAAAATGATAGAAGAGTAGAATACGTTTTAAATTCTAATAATTGCGAATTTAGTCAAGATATATTTGGAGATAAACATATTAAAAATCTCAATCTTTTATGGGATATTTATGATGTTGAAAATTACGGACCTTATAACACTCTAATAATAGACGATTTATCAATTGTAAATAAAATAAATCCTCATAATTCAATAAGAATAAAGAGCTTCAATACAAACAAAAAAGAATCTTTAGATGATGATGAACTAAAGAATATAAAAAATCATTTGACAAAGATAAACAAAAACTTTGAGAAAAATATAAATAAGGTTGATGAATTCAATCTTGTGTAATTTCACGTCTACATGTTGGACACGTTTTAGTATTTCTAAGCCATGTTTCAATACAATCTACATGAAAAACGTGTTTACATTGAGTAATTATAACTTTATCAAAATCTTTTATATTTTCTATACAAATTACACATTCTGATCTGTTTTTTTGTATTTCATCACTACATTCGCAAAAATATAAAGTTTTATTATTATAAGATTCACATTCATAAAAAATTTCTGTATTTTCTTCTTCGTTTCTATGATCATTATAATTATTATGATCATTATAATTATTTATATAATTTGTAATGTAACTACTTAATATATTAGTTAATCCCCCGTTTCCCATTATATTTTTTATAATTTGGTTATTATTATTAATATCATTATTTATATTTCTTATATTCAAAAAGTTTCTTATTTTTTTAATTTCTTCTTTATTTTGTTCCTTTTCTTCTTTTTGTTCTTGATAAGAATATACCGTATCTATAAAACCTAAAATATTTTGAATATTTTTTATAGCACTCATTTATATATTATTTAATTTATAAATAATATAATTTAACTGTTCATTGTATATCTATACTTGCAATCAATGCAAAATACGTAGACGGTAAGACCTTCATCTCCACTACGTGTTTGTCTATTATAAGACAATGTACGTTTGCTATTGCATTTTCTACAGTCATTAACACCTTCTGTAACTTCAAATGGTTTATCCATAAAATGATCCATTTCATCTAATTTTTTTGCGATATCATCAAAATTTGGATGATGATGAAATAACTTGTCTTTTTTTAGTAAATCAAATGCATTTTTTACACTCTCTTTTTCGTTTTTAATAATAAAACCGATTTCATATACTAAATCTTCTTCTGAAATATCGCTAGATTTAATTGATTTCATATAGTTTTTTATGTTTCTTTTTAGAATTTCAACATTCTCTTTACGAGAACAAAGTTTTTCTAAAATATCTTCCATTACTATAAATTCTTTATATATTTTTAACACATCTATTTTATTTTCATTTTTATAATTTTATAAATAAATGAGAATGTCTAAGAAAAGTTATCTGCTATTATTATCTCTAATTTTATTATTAGCTATACTTTTAATAAAATTAAGATTGAATTCTAAATATGTTGACGTATTTCTTGCAATCTTTTTATTTATACTTTTATCTTATCAAATCATATCAGAAGTTGGTGAAAATTATGAAGATAAACCAGAAGACGATTATGTATTGTTTCTTGTAGAAAAAGTAAAGGATGTACACCCAGCAGTAACCAAAGTTATACCAAAACTTAAATTTTTTGAAGGGAAAAGAAGCTATACCATAAATAAAACATATGTTCATATATGTAAAAAAGATGAAAAAGGTAAGCTTTATCACGAAAATCAATTAATGCTTGTTTTGTTGCACGAAATAGCTCATACTATATGTGACGAAGTTGGTCATACTGATAAATTCCAAAAGATATTGGACGAGTTGTTACTTGCAGCTGAGAAAAAAGGTTTATACAATCCTAAAATACCACATGTTCCAAACTATTGTGAGTATTAAAAGTATTAAAAGTATTAAAATCAAGCTAATAAACCTGAAAATTTATTTAACATTACTAATTGGTATAGAAATCCTAAAGCAGCTAAAGTTAGTAGAATAGATAAGACTAGATTAATAACTAAAAAGTTAAAGTTATTTTTGCTAGCTGATTTTACTTGCTCGCATTTATTGTAACAATTAATGCCAATTGAAGATGAAGCAATGCTAAAGATTCCTACGACAAGTAAGAATACACCAAAACCTAATAATTGTAAATTCATTTTATTTTATTATAACATTATAAAAATAAAATATTTTTATTTTTATTTATTTTACTCTTAAATGATATTTACACAATCCATTTAAATAAATTTTATTTTTACAATAAGATCCATCTTTAGAAATGTGTTTACATTTATATTCAAAACAACCATTTCCTATATATTTTTTATTTTTTCTCCATTCATATGAAGCTTCGTCAAAATTTATTTTTATCTCATACAAACTCATATTTATATTTTATATACGAAATAAAGTTTTAAAGATCTAATAATTCCATCATATCTCTTTCTAAAGCATGATTATCATATTTGAAAATATCACTCTTAAAATTTGAATTTCCAGTTACTAAAATCGTAGAAGAACCGTACATTTTTCCTTTATCTATCAAATACTTGTTAAAGTACTCATCTGTGACTCTATCTATTTTATTGGTTTTTAGATATTTTAAGTACTCTTTTGCACCATTCTTTGTTATAATATAAGCTAAAGAAGCAGGATTGATTTCTTCTTTGTATGTTGAAACGTATTCATTTATTTGTTCTTTTATATAATACTTGTCATATGATTCGTCTATAGGAAAATCTTCAAAATAAGAAAGAATAGCTATTTTGTGAATCCCTATCCATATAATCTCTGTTTCTTCTGGCATATTTTTAATAACCAAATCAAGCTCATTTAAAAATCCTTTTTTAAGTTTTGCGTCGTCTTGAAAAATCAAGCACAAATCATAGTCATTGTCTATCATATCTTTAATCATATAATAATGTCCTAACTGATTACATACACACCCTCTTCTTGTATAACTTTTAAACTCGAAATCTTTATGAAAAAGAGATTTTTCTTCTTCTGTAAATACATGAGTCTCTGCATCTAATGCTTTATATACATTTAATTTTTTTTTGTCTATCTTTTCTCTTTCACATTCTTTCATAAAATGTTCGAGTCTGTCAATCCTTTTTTCTAAGTTTAAAAGATAAAACTTGTCGATTCTGTCAACCATATTTTTATATTATTTATTTAATCTTTATATAAATGTATTGTGGAAACAATGCCAATAATCCCGATCTTTTAAATGGATCAAAAACGCTAGGAACCCGTTATGGATGTCTTTTAAAAGGAAAAAGTTTTGGCTTTGAGAAACCTCCAGATGATTCATTCTTGAAGCCTTATGATCCAATTGATAAAACTAAAAAGTATTGCGGAGGATCAGATGAACTTCCCGATGGTTATGACCGTTTTGGGGGTCTTTATGAGTGCTATTTAAAAGGCATAGGAATAGGGAAAAAACTTAAAGCTGATGCTCATTTTAAAAATTTTAAAAATTTAAAAAAAAGTGTAAGAAAATCCAGAAAAAATACAAAATATAGAAAAAGTGTAAGAAAATCCAGAAAAAATAAAAGAAAATCTAGAAAAAATACAAGAAAATCTAAAAAGTAAATTAAAAACAAACACTTATAAATATAAGAAATATAAATTAAATGGACAAGGTTAACGAAGTTGATTCGATTGTAAAGTCTGTAATCCAAAAGTTTGTAGATCGCTCTAAAATGGGCAAAAAGAAATATGGAACAGATTTAGATCGCCAAGATCTTACTATTCTTGAATGGATTAAGCATGCACAAGAAGAAAATATGGATAGTATTTTATATTTAGAAAAACTAAAACAAGAACTTTTGAATGCTGGATACAAATCAACTTAGATCTACATTGTTATTTATAATAGATTCATTTATCATGTCTTTTAATTCAGATTCTCCTATATAATTATTCATAAAATTTTTTATGGCTTCTTTGTTTGTTATAAAAGGATTTATTAGATCTGATATTAGTGTGTCTAAATATTCTATAGATTCATTTATATTATTTTGTTCGGCGATACTTATTACTTTATTAATTAATAAATATAAAAAAGGTCTAATATAACATTTATAGATTTTTAGTTTAAATCTGACTTCATAAAAGCTTTCTGACATTTACACCTTTGAAAATAATTATATATAAAGTATATATACTTAAAAATGATTTATATTATTTATAATATCTCTAATATTATAAATAATAATGGATATAGTAGACTCTATTTTTATTGGAGACAGAGGAGATGATTTTAAAAGTCTAATAAAAGAACTATTAGATCATTGCCATGTCGACGAAAAGTATATTAAAAAACTTTTAAGCGACAAATCTTTATCTTATTTCTCTACTGTATTTACACATGAAAGTGCTGATATTCTTAATAACTATATATTTTTAAAAAATATAGGTCATTCTACTGTTGAGAAGTGTCTTGTATGGTATATTTTTAAAAATAGACAAAATATAAAGTCTAAACTTACACAACAATTAGTTACTGATATTAAACGAAATATAATGGAAAAAAATAAATTGAGTACAATTTATAATGATAAAATCGCTCCAAAATTTATAACTATATCTCAAAAGTTAAAAGATGATATTTCTAAAAGAGACAAAATTATCCATGAAATTGTAGAAGCTTTTTACGGAGCTATTGAGCTTATTATTGACAATGAATATGATATAGGATTAGGGTTTGAAGTAGTTGGAAAGTGCGTTGAAAATGCATTGAGCGAAATAGATTTTGAAAAAGAAAAAGAACAAGATCCAAAGATTGTATTAAATACATTATTTACAAAACATAAAAATAAGATAGGAATGATAGAATACGTTTCAGAAAAAAAGAAAGATAATAAAAATATAACAGAAACAATTTTATATCAAAAATTAGGTACTAAAAAATTTCCTATATCAAAGGGAGAAGCTCATAATAATAAGGATGCAGAAAAAATAACCGCTCAAAAAGCAATTTTATTGTTTAAACAAAAAGGAATTATGACTTTTGACGGAAATTTTTATAATTTTTTATAAATATTTATCCTTTCATTATATAATATAAAACAATATAAGGAGGCATATTATTATGTGAACTAGTAGTGCCTTCTTTTCCTCCAGCAGATCCTGTACTTGCCTCACTTTTACAATTAGCAAAATGTCTATTATTTTCATATGTCCCTGCTAAACTCGCACAATTATGATTATGAGCACTGTGATCATGACTTGGTAGATTTTCTACTTTTAAAGTAACCTCAGCCAGCCCTCCTTTATCGTCTAAATTGTAATCAGAACCAGTTGAAACTACAAAACGATCTTTTAAATTAGGAGTACCGTTAGTACCATCACACACATACCATCCAGTTGGTATTTGAGAATTACTCCACATTATAATAACACCTTTTGGTAATAAATTAAAAGAATCTGTTTGTATTGATTTTGCCGAAACATCTCCCTTAACTATTTGTGTATTTCCATTTTGAGAACCTTTAACTATTTGTTCCCCCTTAATTGTTTGTTTTCCCTTTACAGTTTGATTCTGTTTTATAATTTCTTCAGATGTTGTAAAATTGCCATTTATTTCTGATGATAAATTTACATTTAAATTATATTTTCCATTTAAATTATTTAAAGTAGTATTTCCATTTTTTCCTTCTATTATATTTAAATATTTTATAGATAAATTATTAGTTCCTTCTGCTATATTTCCATTTTGATCAGATGTTATTACGTTTATAATAGGTGATGTTTGAGACGGAATAGTCATTTTTGCAATTTTAACAGGCTTTTTTTCGTTTTTTTTTGAAATAAATATACAAATAAATACTAACATTGCTATTACTAATAATGAAAATAATATCTTGACCTTCATATTTTATATTATAAAATAATATAAAATAAATTCTTGTATTTTACAATTTCATAATAAAATGTAAAGCACAATAAGGAGGTCTATTTTCATGAGGAATATCTGACCCGGTTTTTCCAGTTCTTCCATCAAAATGACATGTAGCATAAGAAGGACCAATTCCCCAACTTAATGTACAAGATCTACAACTTCCTGTCCAGTCTGATGACCATCTAGATGTTATAGTCTTATTATGGTCATGAATAGCATGAGAATGATTTGGTATTTGGTCAATAGTTAATTTAACAGAATTTTCCCCACCAGTTTGTTTTAAAGTATATTTACTCGATGCTCCTAATATAAATCTGTTTCTTAAATCAGGAGTTTGGTTTGTGCCGTCGCATATAACCCAACCGTTTGGAATGGATTCTTTAGTTCCATACCACATTAGAATAATTCCTTTTGGTAATAAATTAAATTTACTTGAAGGATTTAAAACTAAATTGGTAGTTTTTATAGTTCCTTCTACTGTCTCTGACCCTTTAATTTCTTGAGAATTATTTATAGTTTGATCTCCTCCTATAGTTTGTGTTCCATTTACAGTTTGATTTAAACAATTTGACTGATAAATAACATTTACGTCTCTATTTACTTTTAAATTTTTACTTACAGATATAGTATCGTTTATAACTGTTTCTCCTAAAACATTTAAAATTTTTAAACTAACATCGTCTGTATTATTTATTTTTCCATTTTTTAAATCTTCCAAATACAAAACGTTAGATTTTGTTTTTGTAAAAAAATCTTCTTTTTTATATTTTACTTTTATATATAAATACAACGATAAAAGTAATAATATTATTATTAATACTAAATACTTCATATTTTTATATTATAAAATAATTTATATTTTCATAATATATAATAATACAAAATAAGGAGGCATATTATTATGGGAATTAGAGTCACTTCCCGCTCCTCCTGTCTCTAAATATCCCGATTGTTCAACTGAAAAATGATTTTGGTTCTGAAAACTTCCTGTGTAGCTTCCCGAACCTCCATGATTATGATATGAGTGAGAATGAGGAGGAACTTGTGATAAACTCAATGAAACGTTTTCTTCTCCTCCTGTATTTAAAAGAGATTTTGTTCCATAACCAAGAACAAATTTTCCTGACATATTAGGGGTGCTATTTGTTCCGTCACAAACTTTCCATCCTTCTGGAATAGTTGTGCTATTCCACATTACAATAGATCCAGAAGGCAAGATATTTAAAGAAGTACATGTTAAATTACCTTCTATATATTTTGTCCCATTTATAGTCTGATTTTTCTTTAAAGTTTGATCCGTTTCTATTGTTTGTTTTCCATTTATAGTTTGATTTTTTCCATCATTAATTACATGATTTCCTTTACATATTAAATCCTGCGCTGTTGAAAACATATTTGTAACTGTTAAATCATTTACTGTTAAATCTGTATTAAAGTTTGCGTTAGATTCTACTGCTAAATTTGATAATGTTATATCACTAGTTGTAAAAAGGTCTCCGTCTATATCTGTGCAAAATAATTCAAGAGGAGAATCTCTAGGAAAATTTTCTACTATATTTTTATCTTTTTTATTATAATTGTAGTATCTTATAGACATTATAGATATAATAAAAAAAATAAATATCACCGCTAAAATAATTATATTTTTCATATTTATTATATGAAAAATAATTTATCACCAAGAAATATTATCAATTCCTTTTTTATAAAGCTCTTTGTTTATATTTTTAAACAAATTAGATCCTATAAAAGCATTATTATTAGAATTATTATGTGCACTAAAAGGACTTGGGTGACTAGTTTCTAAAATAATATGATTATCATTTGTTATATACTCTTTCCATTCAGAAGATTTTTTACCAAGAATAACCCAAATTGTAAATTCTCTTTCTGATAACTTTTTGAATACCATTTTCATAAAATTATTCCATAAATCCAAATGAGATTCAGGAGATCCTTTTAAAACTGTTAAAGCTGTATTTAACAATAAAATTCCTTGTTTAGACCAATGTTCTAAGTTTCCATCTTTAGTTGGATAAAATCCTTCATTCTCTAATTCTTTATAAATATTTTGTAAAGATGGATTTATCTTATTTCCAAACTTTACATCAAAACACAATCCAGTCGCACTTCCATTATGATAAGGATCTTGGCCAAGAATCACAATGTTTACTTTATTAAAAGGAGTTAAATAAAAACATCTAAAAATATCTTCAGAAGATGGGTAATATGTTTTATTATCGTTATCAAGCTTAGAAAGTTCAGATAATACATCAACAAGTTCTTTCTTTCTCTACATTTTTAGAGAAAAAAAAGTCAGTCCATTCGGGGCAAAGTTTAAAAAAATCTGGGTAAGACATTCTTTATTCTTTTTCTTTAGTTTTTTTGCTTAAATCATTTTTATTATAATATAAAATGAGTGATCATTATTGCATTACGACTAAATCCGGATTAAAAACTTATTTTTCTAGAAAAAAAAGAGTATCTAAAGTTGAATTTTATAAAAGGCATCCAAATTTCGATGAAAGAAAATGTATACTTATTCAACATAAAGAGAAAATAAAGCAAGATATTGATAATTTAACAGAAATAAAAAAAGAGATAGGAGAATACAAGGAAAAACTGAATAGATGTATAGAAAATGAAAATAAAGAAAACTCTAAAATTTTATCTTTAAAACAAGAAGTATCAGGTTGCGAAAATAGAATAGTAAAATATAAAAAACAAATAGAAGATTTGACTTTACTATCTCAAAAACATAAAAATCAACTAAAAAATCTTGAAATATCAAACAAAAATTACAATAAAGAAATAGAAGAAAAAATAAAAGTTATAGAATCTCTTAATAATGATATTTTATCAAATAAATTAAATATAGATGATCTTAATGAATCGTTAAAATTATTCGAAATTCAAAACATTGATCTAAGAAATCAACTTAAAGAATGTACACAATACTTTAATAACTTTAAAGACGAATTAAGCAGTCTTTTAGATATTTATGATATATCTGATGATAATGATTTAAAAAAAGAAATACTTAAACAAATAGAACAGTTAAATGAAAAAATTGTATTGGCAGAATCTCATAAAAAACAACTAGAAGATATAATAAAATCTAAAGAAGAAGAGATTTTAAATCTTAAAGAGGAAAATAAACAAAGATTAGAACAACTTAAAAATGAATTGGGAGATGTTGAAAGTAAAAATACAACTATTATACAATTACAACAACAATTATCAGAATCAAATAAAATAATAGAAGATTTACAATCATATTTAAAAGACGTTATAAACTCAGATGAAGTAAATATTAAAGAAAAAGAGAATAAAGATGATTTAGAAAATAAAGAAGATATAGTAGAAGATCTAAAGAAAGTTATGGATAACGAAAAAGCTTTAGATATATATCAAAATTTATACAGTTTAGAAAATATAGACAATATAATTGATATTGAAAATAAAGAAGAACTAAAGATAGACCAACCATATGAAGGATTTTATGATTATTTTATAAAGAAAATGAAAAAAATAGCTTCATATGGAAACAAAGAAATAGATGAAAAAGTAGAAGCAAATTTTAAAAATATAACGCAGACAAAACAAGTCGAAAATGTAAAAAAAGAAATAAAAAAGAAACTTAAAACTTCTTGGCTTAAAAAATTTAAACCTATCATACTTTCTTCAGCAGCTGCTATATTAGGTGCAGCTGCGTCACAATCGCTTCTTCCAACAAATCAGCATATATCTTCAGTACAAAATCTTCCTAAAATTTCAAATATATCAACGTCTATGTCATTTCTTCCTCCACAATTAGATTCATATAAATTTGAAGAGAAAGTAGAAGAAATGTTAAAAAATCAACCAAAAAATGTTACAGAAATAGTTGATAAAGTAATAGAAAGTCTACCAAAAAAAGAATATCTTCCTAAAACTAATTTTGAATTTTCTGATTTATTCGACTTAGGAGATGATCCATTCGAAAGCTTAAAAAGCCTACGAAACTTTGCTTCTACTGTTTCAAAATATACCCCAAGTATATCACAGTATCTTCCTAGTATGAAAAATACATTAAATACATTTAAAATTAATCAAAATGAAAATAGCAAAGATTCTAAATATAAAATAGATACTGAAATAAATAAAGGAAAATGTTATATAGGAGATGATCCACGTGATTATGTAACTAATGCAAGAAAATCTTATAGAGGACATTATGAAGATATTTATGATAGAAAATATAGAAACCAGATTAAAAGGCGTTTACCATTATTGAAAAAATAAAAGAGAAGATCCATAAATTTACTAAATATAATATTATTCTAAAATAATATTATATATCTTAATATCTTAAATATTTAAGACGAACAAGAATCGCATAATTCTCTCATCTTTGGATCTCTAGGACATGTTCCAGTCTCTTGTGCCATCTTATTGACATAATCCTTTCGTTCGGCTTTGATACGGTTCACAGAAGTAGGATCTAATCCAAACTTTGTTGGATCTACTGCTGCTTGTGTGCGCAAATAATACATTCCTGTCTTAAGACCATGTTTCCATGCATAAAAATGACTACTATTCAATAGCTTAAAACTTACTGTTTCCATGAATAAATTCATACTTTGCATATGATCAACAAAAGGACTTCGATCGACAGCTTGTTTTAGAATATCAGTCATCTTCAATTCATAAGCTGTCTTATAAATATCTTTAATATGCTGAGGAATCTTTAGACAACGTTGAATACTTCCATTATCATACAAGATTTCTTCGTATACCTCTTTTGTCCATAAATTAAGTTTAAGAAGATCTTTAATAAGATGACGATTTACTACTGTAAATTCGCCTGCAAGAGTTTTTCTTACATAAATGTTACTAGTGAATGGCTCAAAAGCTTCATTATTACACATAATTTGCGAAGTACTAGCCGTTGGCATCAATGCTGTCAGCAAGCTATTTCGCATTCCATACTCTTTCATATCATTAAACAATGGATCCCAGTCTAGAGATGGTTTACAACCCCACATAGTAAATTGAAACAGTCCTTTACTATGTGGACTTCCTTCATAGCTTTTATATTTTCCATATTTCTTAGCAAGAGAAATACTCATTCTAACAGAACCATAATAAATATTTTCAAAGATAAGTTTATTTAATTCTTTAGCTTTTTCTGATCCAAATGGCAACGAAAGCATACAATAGACATCAGCAAGACCCTGAACACCAATACCGATTGGACGGTTTTCCATATTAGTCTTTCGTGTTTCAGGAGTTGGATAAAAGTTGACATCAATTACATTATTTAAATTATAAGTAATAGTAGATGCAACATTTCGCAACTTTTCAAAATTAAAGTAAAGTTCACCATCTTCATTTGATTCTACAAATTTTGGTAAACAAATAGAAGCCAAATTACAAACTGCGTAGTTTTCTTTATTTGAAAATAGAGCAATTTCATTACATAAATTGCTATTGCGAATTACTCCTAGATGTTCTTGCATATTACGTTTGTTAACGTTATCTTTGAATGAAATATAAGGCATTCCTGTTTCAATTTGATTCTCAATAATATGATTCCAAAGTTCCCGGGCCTTTACTTGCTTTTTGTACTTATTTTCATTTTCATATGAAAGATATAACTCTTCGAATTTATCTCCGTAACTATCTACTAGGCCTGGACATTCATCAGGGCACATTAGAGACCATACACCATCGCTTTCAACTCGTTTCATAAATAAATCAGGAACCCATAACGCCAAAAATAAATCTCGCGCTCGAAGATTCTCGTCTCCTGTATTTTTACGGAGTTCTACAAATGAAAAAATATCTGCATGCCATGGCTCCATGTAGATCGCAATACTACCTTGGCGCTTACCGCCTTGGTTGATATAACGTCCTACCATTTCAAGAGTTTTGCACAACGGAATAATTCCTTCACTTCGTCCATTAGTTCCTCTGATAACACTTCCTTTTGCTCTAATATTTGATAAAGATAACCCAATTCCACCTGCCCATTTTGAAATCTTAGCTGTATCTGAGATCGTCTTAAAGATGCTATCAATATCATCTTCAGATGAAAATAGAAAACATGAAGATAATTGAGGTCGTTTTGTTCCGCTATTAAATAGTGTAGGAGTAGCATGAGTAAAATAAAGATTGCTTAATAAATCATAAGTTTCTTTGATTTTATCAATAGCTTCATTTAAATCAATTGAATCTTTTTCTTCGTTATAATTATAATAATGACATCCATGAATTTGGATTGCTACTCTCATCCACATATGCTGAGGACGTTCTACAATATTATTATCAATTCTAATAAGATACGAACGTTCAAGAGTCTTAATTGCAAAATAGTCAAACAAAAGATCACGATTATAATCAAAGAATGAATTAATTTTATCGATATTCTCCATTGTAAAATTAAAAAAAGATTCAGACAACAACCCTTGATTGTTGAGTTTTTCAACTACGTCTTTATAATTTTCAGATGTCTCTTTAGTGATATTGCTAGACAGAATTCTACCTCCAAGTTTGTTATAATCAGGGAAATGATGCGCTTTTGTAGCACAAATATCAGCAGATAAAATATCAAGTTCACGTGTAGTAATTCCGTCATACAATGAATTAATAGTATCTTTAGCAACTACAATAGGATCAACATATTCCAAATCAAAACACAAGTCAGAAATTCTCTTAGTAATCTTGTCAAAGCAGACAGATTCCTTATTACCATTACGCTTAGTTACTTGCATCTCTTTTATTAAATAAAATAAATTTATAAATTAAAATTAAATCATTTTTATAAGATTTTCAATATAAAAGAATAAAAAATCAAACAATTTAATATCTTTTAGTTCTAAAGTAAAAGATAAAAGATTAAAATATCAAAAAATATCAAAAAATATCAAAAAATATCAAAAAATATCAAAAAATAACAAAAAAATTACAAAATTACAATTCCTTGTCGCTTGTTATATTTACTCCATCTATCTCAAGAAAATCGGATACTATTTTAGAAGTAACAGTTTTTGTATATTTGCTTGATTTCGAATTTTGAGAAGTATAAAAATGAGATAAATTTTCAGAAATATCTTTAAGTTTTTTATCAACCATTTCTCTCACTTTTTCGATTCCACATGAAGACAAACATTTTATTCCAGCTTTTTTTGATAAAATAAGAATTGCATTTTTACTTAATGTTTTTTCATTTTCTTTATTTTCAAAACTCATTTTATTTCTTTTATATTTTTATATTTTTATATTTATATTTTGTTTATTTTAAAGAATAACCTTTTTATTCAAAAAAACTATGGAAGTTATAAAAGAAAATGAACAAAATACTTTAAATTTTATTGAAACAAAAAATGAACCTTTAAACCAAGAAGAAAAAGATGAATACAGAGAAAATAATGAAGACGAAATAGAGTCGGATTTATATAAAGAAAATATAGAAAATATAGAAAGCGATGATGAAAGTATAGATGAGAATGAGAACGAGAATGAGAATGAGAACGAGAACGAGAATGAGAACGAGAACGAGAACGAGAACGAGAACGAGAACGAGAATGAGAATGAGAACGAGAACGAGAATGAGAATGAGAACGAGAATGAGAATGAGAACGAGAATGAGAATGAGAACGAGAATAAAAAATCAGAAAAGAAAAAGAAAAAAGAAAAGAAACATTATTTTGAACACTATATCAGACAAATATTGAATATTGTATTACCATCTAGAGATATAACTAAAGATGCTAAAAAACAATTAAATCAACTTTGTTTAATAACTTGTAAAATTATAACTCAAAAAATAAAAAATATAGTAAGATCTAATAATAAAAAAACAGCTAGTGAGATTGACGCTGAAACTTCAATATGTCTTACTTTTACAGGAGAATTATTAGAAAAATGTAAAAAAGAAGGTTCTAAATCTTTAAATAATTATAAGAATTATATTAAAACAGACGAATTGAAAAAAATATCAAGAAATGATAAAGCAGAAATATTAATATCGCCAAGTTTAATTCAACAAATAACAAAAAATAACGATTTGAATATTAATTCAAACTTACATGTATTTTTAGCAGGAGTAATTGAATGTTTTATAAAAGAGATACTTTTAAGAGCAGATCTTGTTGATAAAAATAAAGAAGATAAAGGTGTAAGAATAACTATAAGCGATATAGAATCTGGAATAAAAAATGATAATGACTTGAGTTTATTTTTAATTAAAAATAACATTTATTTTTTGAATTCAAATACAACTTTTTTTATACATCCAGAAATGATTAAAAGAGATGGAGAAAAAGATAAAAAAACAATTAAAAATATTTCAAAAATTCAAGAAACAAATGATCATGTAATGCCAAAATTATTTTTTGAACAAAAAATCAAAAATCAAATGTATAAAAAACATCCAGATATAAGATTTAAAAAAGATTGTTTTTATAATTTACAAGATCATATAGAAAAATGGATTATTGACATATTAAAATATTCTAATATGTTGACTATTTATTCTAAAAAAAGCAGAGTATCAGCAAATGATATAGATATGGTATTATCTATCATGGATAAAAAAATGCCAAATTTTATAATAAATAATACTTAAAGTATATATCATTTAAAATAAAATGTCATATCGTTATGCTATACTTATGGAAACAAGTGGCCGTGAATTTGAATCATGGTATAATTTTATAAGATACGAAGGAAACGAAGAAGCTCTTGAACACCTTGAAAAACAATTAGGTAAAGTTGATTTTTATGTTCTAGGAGAACTTAGTACATTTGATTTAGAACTAGAGCATTTAGTAAGCGAAGAAACTGCGAGACAGATGTGTATGGTCGACTTGAATGCATACATGTTTCATAGAAAATTTAATGGAAAACTCGAAAAAATTGATTTTGGGTTTTCACGACGTGATGATAATGAAGATAAAATCGAAAAGGTATACGACAAAATCGGAGATGGAGACATTGATAAATATATAGACGAAGAAGAAGACTTTAGTGATGAAAATGAAATAGTTGACGACGATGAAGACGAAGATGATTCTAAAGAAGAAAAAGAATCTAATGTTTCTAATGGTAAACAATTAACATCTTCTCCTTTATCTGCTTCATCTAAAACACCATCTCCCAAAAAGAAAAATTCCAGGTCTCCTCGTCGACGTTCTAGATCTCCGCGTAAAAAAGATTATGATCTAAAAAAGAAAAAGTAACTTTTTGATTTTTTAGATTTTTAAAATTTATAATATAAATTTTAAAATAAAAATAAATTCAGAAATTTATAAACATAGTAATATCATGAGAATTTGCATTATAAGATTCCATTATATTTTCACAATTGAATAAATAAACATAAGACCAAATATTAACTTCCCATATTATATATTCATGTTTAATCATTTTTTCTAAAATAAAATTATTAACATTTTCAGAAAATATCAAAAGAGCATCTTTGCTTCCGGATAAAATGCCTCCTAAAAATAACCAAGATGGATTATTTTTGATTGGATGATCTGAAAAAGAATCTAATTCTAAATAATCTTTTCTATTATCTTTAATAGAATACCAATCTATCCAGTTTTTAAATGTAGGAAACTTTATTTTATAACCATTATATTTAGCTATCTTTAACATTGAATTATAAAAATCGTTATATTCTTCTTCTTTTATTATTTTTAAAATTCCAAAATCAATCCATGTATAATTTGTATAATCTGTATTTTTTATAGAATCCTCTAAAAAGTAAGTTTTGCTAATGATTAATTTAAAAAAATTATATGTATCTTTTAATAAATTCATACTATTATTTTTTGGCATTTTTATTTTGTTTAATTCTATTTTATCTAGTAATTTTGAAATTATCAAGTCTTCAAAATTAATTATTTTTATTTTAAGATTTTTAAAAGTTAAAAATCTTTGATTATATTTATCATATATACTCTGATCAATATACATAATAAAATTAATATTATCACTATCATTTTTAAACATATTAATCATTTTGAGACCCATATCAATATAAAATTCACTCTTGATAGATCTGTCTTCTTTTTTCTCTAGATCATAAAAACAAGTTACAAAAGTATGCATATTTTATGTATTTTATGTATTTTATATATTTATATATTTATATAATCTTTAATATTTATTCTTTTTTATAAAGAAATGAATCATCGTTAAATGGAGCATTCTGATTTGTTTTTGTAGCTACTCTTGAACAATTGCGCCCTGAATATGTTTTTTGTCCATAATCTTCATTTTCATCCCCTTTTCCTCCAAAACCATCAGACCAGTTTTCGCTTTTTTTACTATTTTTATATAAAAGTATCACCTGAAAAAGGATATTTATCAATAATAATATGCCTAATAAAACTTCAGCTTGTAACATATTTTATATTAATGACGATAAATTATAAAAATGAAATTTTAAAAATATATCAATATATTTAAATCGAAAATGTCAAAGAATTCAAAAACTTCAAAAGCCTCTAAAGTTAAGATCGTTAAAGATGATGATCTTTCTAATCTCTCTAATATAGAACAGGCGTCTATTATCTCTAACGTGTCGACTTCTAAATCTTCAAAACCTGTTTATGTATCAATGGACCAAAGAACTCATATTTTACATCGTCCTGATATGTATATTGGTTCTATTAAAAATACAGAAGTAGAATTCTATGGTGCATATATTGATGAATATAAGGAAAATGAAGAAAATAAAGAAGAAAATAAAGAAAACGAAGAAAAATCTCCGAAAAAAGTAGTAAAAGATGAATCATTTAAACCTAATATGGATAAACTTCATATCTGTAAAAAAGTAGGAAAAATAAATTTTGGTCTTCATAGAATTTTCATCGAAGTACTATCTAACGCAATAGACAATGTTTGGAGAAGCTTAAATAGCGATACTAAAAGTACTAAAATCAAAGTAGAAATCGACGAAGAAGGTCGAATTTCTGTTTGGAACGATGGAATGTCTATTCCAGTAGAAATAAATACAGAAAGCGGACTTTACAACCCGGAACTTATTTTCGGAAAATTACTAACTTCAAGTAATTATGATGATAATGAAGAACGAATGACATCAGGAAGAAACGGTCTTGGATCAAAAGCGACATGCGTATTTTCAAAAGAATTTAATGTAAAACTTTTTGACCCAACAACAGGACACCAATATGTTCAAACATGGAAAAATAACATGGGTGAAAAGTCTCAACCTAAAATCACTTCTCCTAAACAGAAGAATGGATATACTCAAATTACATTTCTTCCTGATTATGAAAAGTTTGGAGTAAAATCTTTAAGCGAAGATATGAAAAGTTTATTTTTTAAAAACATTGTAGATACTGCTATGATAACGGGTCTAAATGTTTATTATAATGACGAAAAAGTTCCAGTAAAAACAATGAAAGATTATGCTTCTTTATATTATAAAGATGATTCAGATATGATTTTTATTGAAAGTCCTGATTCTAAAGTAGTATTTGCTGCTAATAAGAAGCCAGACGGATTTTCACAAATTTCATTTGTAAACGGAATTGAAACATTTCACGGAGGAGTACATGTAGATTCATGGTCTAATGCTTTATTGAAACTTATTTTAGATAAAATTAATAGTACAATCAAAAAAGGAAATAATCTGTTGACTTTTAGAGATATCAGACCTTACTTTAAATTATTTCTAAATTGTAATTTAGTTAATCCATCTTTTACAAGTCAAGAAAAATCCTATCTTGGATCTCCTTCAGTTTTAAATCCAAGTGAATATATTCAACAAAAACATATCAATGCTATCCTTAAGTGGGATGTTATTCAAAATATTAAAGAAATGGTAAAAGGAAAGGAATTAAATGAACTAAAAAAGACAGAAAAAAAGAAAGGATTCAAAAAAATTGTAGGACTAGATCAAGCAAATCTTGCCGGGTCTAAGTATTCAGACCAATGCTCCCTAATTTTATGCGAAGGAGATTCTGCTAAAACATTTGCTGTAAAAGGAATTCAGACTGGAGTGGGATCTAAGAAAGGAAGAGATTATTTTGGAATTTATCCTCTTCGTGGAAAGTGTCTTAATGTTAGAAATTCAAATGTTTCTACAATTGCAAATAATCAAGAAATTTGTGATGTAATTCAAACTTTAAATTTAAGATACGGGGTTGACTATACTGACGATAAAAATTATGAAACTTTATGCTATGGACGAGTAATCATTCTAACAGATTCTGACGTCGATGGATATCATATTTGTGGTCTTTTATTAAACTTTTTTCATAAACTTTTTCCTACTTTGTTAGAAAGAAATCCAGCATTTATTACATGCATGCGTACTCCTATTGTAAGAATTTATTATCCAAGAAATGACATTTCATTTTATACTTTGGAAGAATTTAAAAAATATCAATCTCAAAATCCAAATAAAAAGGGAGAAGTTAAATATTTCAAAGGTCTCGGAACAAATAATAACAAAGAAATTGAAACATGTTTTGGAAAGAAAATGATCGAATTTGTAAAAGACGATAATACAGATTTGACAATGGATAAAGTCTTTAATTCAAAATATAGCGATCAGCGTAAAAAATGGTTAGAAGAATATAAGCCTTCCGACTCAGACGAAATAGTAGGAAAAGGTACAATCCAAGAACTTGGAATTTCAGACTTTTTAGATAAAGAAATGATTAAATTTTCAATTGATGATTGTAAAAGAAGTATTCCTTCTATTATGGATGGATTTAAAGAAAGTCATAGAAAGATTATTTATGCAACATTTCTAAAAAACTTAAAATATTCCGGAAAAACAATGAAAGTAGCACAATTAGCAGGTTTTGTAGCAGAAAAGACAAACTATCATCACGGCGAACAATGTTTATTTGATACAATTACAAAACTAGCTCATGACTTTGTAGGAAGTAATAATATTCCATATTTATATAGAGATGGCCAATTTGGAGGGAGAATTGCTGGCGGAAAAGACGCAGCAAATGCTCGTTATATTTTTACAAAACTAGATACTTTAACACGTCTTATTTTCAGAGAAGAAGATGACGTTTTATTAAATTATATATACGACGACGGAGATAAAGTAGAACCTCACTTTTTCGCTCCTGTAATTCCTACTATCTTAGTAAATGGATGTACAGCAGGAATCGGAACAGGATGGAGTAGTCAAGTTCCTTGTTATAATCCTGTAGATTTGATTCGATGGATTAAAAATTGGCTAAATAATAAAGACCAAAAAGAAGATGAAGATGAAATTTTGCCATGGTACAGAGGTTTTACAGGAACTATTGAAAAAACAGCTAAAAACAAGTATCTGTCAAAAGGAATTATTGAAAAGAAAACGGTAAGGGGAGTAAACAAAGTTATAGTAAAAGAACTTCCAGTGTCTTTATGGATAGACAAATTTAAAGATCATTTAGATACTCTTTTGGAAAATAAAAATATCAAATCATATAAGAATTATAGTAGCGATGTTGAGATTAATTTTGAGATCGATGAATTAAAAGAATCAGAATTTGAATGTAACGAAGAAAATCTAAAATTAACATCTACAATTAGTTCTGGAAATATGGTTTTGTTTAATAAAGAAGGACAGCTTAAGAAATACGAAAATTTAAGCGAGATTATGAAAGAATTTTGCGAAGTACGATATGATTTTTATGTAAAAAGAAAAGATTACATTCTAAAAGATTTTCAACATCAATTACTAATTCTTACAAATAAGATGAAATTCTTAAAAGAAGTAATGGACGGAAGTCTTATTATCCAAGATATTGACGAAGAAGATTTGTGTAAAGAAATGAAAAAAAGGGGTTATTATTCAAATTCAAATAATTTAGAAGAAGATAATTCAAAAATTTCTGGTTATAGTTATTTAGTAAATATGAATATTAGAAGTTTTACTAAACAAAAATTAGAATCTTTACAAAAAGAAATTGATATTATTACACAAAAAGTAAAAGAAACAGAAAATACAACTCCTACAGACATGTGGCAAAATGATTTGAAAGAACTTGAAACTGAATACAAAAAAGTATACAAACTTTAAAGATATAATTTATAATATTTTAAAAAAAATATTATAATAAAAGATGATTAGAAAATTTGGCTTAGTAAATCCTTTACCAGGACCACAAGGACTACCTGGACAATCTGGTCCTGTTGGACCTACTGGTCCTCAAGGAATAAGAGGTCCAGGTGGTTCAAGAGGTCCACCTGGTCCACCTGGTCCTTCTGTTGACATTCAAGAATTTCAAAATAAAATAGATATTTTAGAACAAAGAATACGTGTTCTGGAACAAAAATTATCCTCTTCATCCTCTAGTTATTCAACATCTTCATTATCTTTAAATCTACCTCCAGTAATTGGACAATAAACTTATAGAAAGGTTTATTATCTAACAGTTTCTACTTATTACAATATTGCGGACAATATCAATTTGAGTTTATAAAACATCTACTTGTCGTTTTTAGTTTAAAAATATAAATTCAAAATAATATTTTATTTATTCATAATCTATAAATAAATAATTATATAAACTTATTCTACTAGATTGATTTGATCATTTTCTTCAAAAATAATAATTTTATCAAAAATAGTTGTAATTTTAATTGATTTATAACCAAAATCTCTTGGATAAATTGAAATGTTATGACAATCTAAATTAGGCCCAAGATATGGAGTAATGACTTCAGACATGTCATTTCCATTTTCGTCTTCAATAGATTTTAATGGAGTAACACCGCGAGGAACTCTTAAAAGATAAAAATAAGTTTTATCGTTAAATTTATAAGAGATTTTAATATATTTTTTATTAAACTTTTCAGGAAGATTTCTCTTATACATATATTTCATTGGATAATATGAAATTAATGTATAAACCAATGAAGAAATAAATCTACAATGACCTATTTTTTCATCAGGATCTACACTGTTTTTATAACTTTTATATATTTTATAAATTGATACAAATTTATCTTTATTTTTATAAATTCTAGAAAGAATAAATAATAAAATAGCATATACGATGTAATTAAACATTTTTATTATTTTATTAATATTAATTATTTTTAAGTAATTAATATTAATTTATCGATATGTACAAGATTGTCCGCCTATTGTAGTTACTCCATTTGTAGTATTTGCGCATTGATATCCCCATCTTGCTGTATATCCATAACACTTTCCAGGACAATTAGCACCAGACCCAGATGATATATCATAAGAATCCTTGTTAATATTTAAACCATTATAAATACAAGACCCTCCATTTTTTTCTGGAAGCGTTTTTGTAATTCTGTCTACCCAATCACACTTACAACCATCTCCATAAGGAGTATATATTCTTTTTACATCACTTAATACACAATTAAAAGGACATTGTTTAGTTTCAGTTTGAACTGATCCTAATGTATTTACAGAACATTCAGTCCCTCCATTCTTTCCTGTTACAGTGACACTTCTATTTCTAGATTGTTCTCCGTTTTTATCACATGTTGTGTAATTAGACCATTCTGACATCTCACAATTAACAGAGCAAGTTTTTGTTTCATTTCCTTTAGCACCTAATGTATTTTCAATTCCATAAATAGAACAATTCTGGCCTCCATTCTTTCCTGTTACAGTAACACTTCTTGTTTTTGTCTGTAAACCTGTAACTTTATCACAACTACTCCAATCGCTCCAATCTGATAATTCACAATTAACAATACAGTTTCCTCTTTTATATCTTTTATCTCCTACATTTGCTATAGTTTTAGGATTTGCTAAAGAATCTAAAGAACATGCTAATCCACCGTTTTTTGCAGAAACTAAAACACTCTGTTCTTGTAATTTTGTTCCATCTGATTTATTACATATTCCATCAACATCTTTCCAATCTGATAATTCACAATTTACAGGACATGATACAACTTCTTGTAATTTATATCCAACACCATAAATATCTTCACATTTTTTTCCTAAGCCGGATTGATATTTCAATACATCTCTTTTTCTTATACGAGTTCCAGTATCAACATTACAAGTTCCATATGTCCAATCTCCTAGCTTACAATCAACATCACATTGTTTACTTTCTGTTCGAGATCCGCAACTAGAACCAATTATATAATTACCGTTAATATCATAACCGTTAGAAGAAGGATATAAGATGCTTCTTGTTCTCGTTTGAACTCCTGTTGATTCGTTACACGACCAATTACTCCAATCAGACATTGAACAGTTTACAGGACATGGAACTTCAGTAGCTCTAGGAGGACATGTTCTATCTGTATTTATTGGAGGTTGTATAATATTTCTCGTGTCTGTTCTTATTCCAGTATCAACATTACAAGTTCCATATGTCCAATTTCCAACTTGGCAATCTATGCTACAAGACTCTTCTTCTTTTAAAGATCCACACGCATTTCCTCCATTTAAAGAATTTTGTAAAATATTTCTTGTTTTTGTTCTTTTAGCTGTTCCGTCTGCCTGTGCTACACAATTTCCGTAAACCCAATCGGACATAACACAATCTACTTTACAATTTGTAGGAACAGGTGTAGTAGTCGCCCCTACTTGATCAATTGCTCCTTGAGTAGTACAACTAACTCCGTTATTCCATCCTCTAATTTGTACTTTCTTTACTCTATTTTTAGTGCCAGTATTTTTATTACAATCAGAAGAATCTATCCAATCTGACATAACACAATCAACATTACAATTTTCATTTTGTGATAAAGGAAATTCATCACAACTTTTTGCTCCTAAATCTACATTTTTAGCAGTAACTGTTATATTTCTTGTTTTTTCTTGTTTTCCTGTAGATATGTCACATGGCTTAAACGACCAATTTCCAACTTCACAATCAACAGGACAATTTATGTCTCTGTATGCGTAATCACCCTTTTGATTTAATATAGAAGTTGTTTGATTTTGATTTGGTGGTTGGGTACATAAAGTTCCTCCGTTTTTTCCTGTATATATTACTTGACTTTTTTCTTGAAATTTTCCAGTAGTTTTATTACAATCCAAAGATTTTGTCCAATCGGACATAACACAATCTACTTTACAATTTGTAGGAACAGGTGTAGTAGTCGCCCCTACTTGATCAATTGCTCCTTGAGTAGTACAACTAACTCCGTTGTTCCATCCTCTAATTTGTACTTTCTTTACTCTATTTTTAGTGCCAGTATTTTTATCACAATCAGAAGAATCTACCCAATCTGACATCACACAATCAACGTTACAATCAGCATCTTGTTCTCTTAAAGATGAACAAGGTGTTCCTAACGAATTTCCTTCTTGAACTACAAATCTAGTTAGTTTTCTTTTTCCTGTTTCTTGATTACAAGCTCCGGGAGACCAACTTGATAATATACAATCTACAGGTCCTTCTGTATTTTTTGGAACAATAGGTAATGGTTGAGAGGTTTGAATTGGAGCAATAGGTAATGGTTGAGAGGTTTGAATTGGTGCAATAGGTAATGGTTGAGAGGTTTGAATTGGTGCAATAGGTAATGGTTGAGAGGTTTGAATTGGAGCAATAGGTAATGGCTGAGAGGTTTGAATTGGTGCAATAGGTAATGGTTGAGAGGTTTGAATTGGTGCAATAGGTAATGGTTGAGAGGTTTGAATTGGAGCAATAGGTAATGGCTGAGAGGTTTGAATTGGAGCAATAGGTAATGGTTGAGAGGTTTGAATTGGTGCAATAGGTACTGGTTGAGAGGTTTGAATTGGAGCAATAGGTAATGGTTGAGAGGTTTGAATTGGTGCAATAGGTACTGGTTGAGAGGTTTGAATTGGTGCAATAGGTACTGGTTGAGAGGTTTGAATTGGTGCAATAGGTACTGGTTGAGAGGTTTGAATTGGTGCAATAGGTACTGGTTGAGAGGTTTGAATTGGCGCAATAGGTACTGGTTGAGAGGTTTGAATTGGTGCAATAGGTACTGGTTGAGAGGTTTGAATTGGTGCAATAGGTACTGGTTGAGAGGTTTGAATTGGTGCAATAGGTAATGGTTGAGACAATTTGTTTTTATAAATAATATAAAAGCCAGATGATATTAAAATCAATAAAAATATTATAATTAATATTAATTTCATTTATATTTTATATTATAACAAGTTTTTTATTAAAAAGAATAACAAGTTTTATTTCCTGATCTATTTAATCCCCAATAGTATCTATCGCAACATCCTTCTCCTGTATTTAACATATTTCCAGTTATGCTTTTATAATTAAATGTTTTATTAGTAGGAGTCCATCTTGATTCTAATTTTGTAGCATCATTTCCAATAATATCACACAAACCTCCATTTTTTTCTGTAATTATTTTTCTCTTTATAAAATTATCTGTACAATTACATGCGCTTCCCGTAGTATTTTGATATTCCCAATCACCCCATTCACAATTTACAGGACAATCTTCTCCTAGTTTATATTCGACAGTCCCTTTTAATTCGTCTATTGTACAATATCCACCGTTTATAGAAGGTTTTAATACAGATCTTTTAGCATTATTTTTTTTTCCTGTATTTTTATTACAAGATGTATCAACTTCCCAATTTGATACTATACAATTTACAGGACAAGAATTATCATATTCATACTCTAAATCTAATTTACAAGAATTTGTTCTAGTTCTGAATCTCGAAGCCGTGTTGTTTGCGTAGTTAGGATTACATTCACTCCATTCTGACCATCCACTTAATAGACAATTTGGATCGCATTTTTCTTCTTTTTGCATAATAGGAGTTATAATATTTCCATAATAATCAAGTTCTGTACATGTTCCATTTCTTTTTTCAGTAATTAATTTTGTTCTAGTTAATATTTGTTTTTTTGTAATAGGATCACATGGACCTCTTGTCCAATCGCTTAACACACAATTTACATCACATTCTCTAGTTACACAATATTGTGCTCCTTCTTGATTTAAAGGAGATGGACATGTTAAGCCTTTCTCCAACACATTAGCACAAGCTGTCTGTCTAGCGACTGTTGGATTGCATTGAGAATATTCAGAAAATTTACTAAGTTTACAAATAGAAGGAATTGGCTGAGGTGTTTCTTGTGGATTGTTAGGGATTGGCTGAGGTGTTTCTTGTGGATTAATAGGAATTGGCTGAGATGGTTGAGGTGTTTCTTGATGATTAATAGGAATTGACTGAGATGGTTGAGGTGTTTCTTGATGATTAATAGGAATTGGTTGAGGTGTTTCTTGAGGATTAATAGGAATTGACTGAGATGGTTGAGGTGTTTCTTGATACATTGAATTAGATATTTTATATTTATTCAATACAAATTTGCTTAAAAAATAAGCAAATAAAATTATTAGAATCGTAATTATTATAAATATTTTCATTTATAATAATAATAAATATAGAAATTTATTTATTTTAAAGTGTTTATATAAATAAAAATGTCCAAACTAGAGGATTTATTAAAAGCCAGCAAAAAAACAAGAGGTAGTCAAAAAGCAGTAGCTGACTCTATTATAGAAAAAAGAGCTCAGAGAAAACAAGAAAGCAAAACCCTTGAAAATATGATTCAAGAATACGACAAAATAGAATCATTAAAACGTAAATTTTTAAAAGACCTTGTAAAAGACAAGAAACTTATAAAACAAGATTTATTTGAAAACAGATTGCAAAAATTAATCAAAAGCCTTCCAGAAGACGACGAATTTAATTCAATAGTAAAAATAGTATACGATTATGACGGAAATCCAGAAAAAGCAAAAAACGCAATGGTATTTATAAACGATAAACTTAATAAACTTGACTATATAGATACATCTTCCAATTTACAATTATTAGAATTGATTAAACTAAAACCAAATCTTTTTAGTAAACTAGATAATTTCAAAAAAATTTATGAAAATGAAATAAAATCTCATCAAAATCTTTCTAGACAATTCTCTTCGGAATTTGAAAAAAAGAGAGCAGAATTAATTGAAGGAAAACTAAAAGATGTATACAAAACAGTCACAATTGAAATGAAATCAATTCCTTTAACCAAAGAAGAAAAAGAAAATATAAAAAGAAACGAACTTCTTCGATTGGAACTATTAAATTACATTGACACCTATGAAATAGACGATGAGTTATTTGGAGGAGGTGAACTTTATGATCATTTGATTAATAGTTTACACAAATTTGATGAATCTAAAGATTCTAATAACATGCTTTTTTCTGGAATACTTAAAATTGTGCCAACCGTAATTCCTTCTAAAAACATTTCAACTTCTAACAAAATGTATAAAGATTTTGTATCAAAAGTTTTATCTAAATATAATCAAGAAAGAGATACTATTGTATCATCTTTACAGACAGTATTAGAAGACGAAATTCTTACTAAAAGATATAATAATGTCCAACTAGATCGTTTTAATTTAGATGATGATGAATTATCATCTCTTCCAGACATTAAACAAGAATCTCAAAGAAAGACTTTAAAAAATTTATACGGTCCTCTTGAAGATTTAATATCTTTTAAAAAGATTGAAAAAATATCAAACGTAGATGGAGTAAAATTAGTAGAAAAAGAAGTAGTAGTTGAACAAAAAGTAGAAGAAAGACCTTTTAAGAAACAAGAAAAAGATATAGAAATAGACGGAAATGTATATAGACCATTAATAGCTGATAGAGATTTAAAAGTTAAAAAAGATTTGAAAGATTCTAAATACGTTCCACCTCAGTCTCAAAAATCAAAAACTCCAGAAGAAATACAAAATGAACAGTTAGAATTATATGAAAAACTAGATGAATATTTTCCACTTTATAACAAAAATACATTATTATCTGAATTAAATGACAGAGATATAGATATATTAAGACGTTTTATCGTATCATTATTAAAGAACTTTTTCGATGAAAAAAGTAGTATAATAATTGAAAAAAATTTATACAATGAAAATAAATATTCGAATCTATCAAATTATATAAAAAAACTAGGAAATATCGTCTTATTTGTAGATGAAAAATATATGAAAAATTTTGCAAAATTATTTAACGAAAGACTTTCAAATAACTATTTTGACGCCGAATCTATCACATCTTTAAGTTTGAAAGACATTTTATACGATCTTTATAACAACTCTTCAAATAGCCAAAGTACAATACAAAAACTAAATGATTTAATAACTAAACAAATGAAATTGTTCGAGATAAATATAATGCAAAATCTTGCAATCGAACACGCTAAATTGTCTTTTACTGGTTTAGGTGATAATTTAACCCCTTACATTTTATTTAAAGAAGATATCAAATCATCTTCTCAAAATGTAAATCCTTATATCATAAAAATAAGACAAGAAATAAAGAAGCTTAATCAATCCGAAGTTGTCAAATTTCTATCTAATAAATGGGATCAAGCACCTGTATCTGTTAAAAAATACTATAACGAAAAAGCTGAAAACGATAGACAGTTATATCAAAAAGAAGAAAAATATTCCAGAATTAAAGAATTTAATTTTGAAGAAAAAACAGGAATAACAGAAGCTTTGCTTGCCGAGATAGAACCATTAAATGTTCACTCTTGCAACGTAGATTACAAAGGTTCTGAACAGTATCATAGATACGTAAAACTAAAAAGAGAATATGAACTTAAAAAGAGCATGAATTCTGATGATAAATTCGATGTTTTGAAAAAACTAAGTGTAGCTTCAGCAGAGTTAGCGCCATTTTTGAAAGACATCATTTATTACAAAGATGATGAAGATAAACAAGTTTATTGTTTTAATCTTTTTGATTTGGCTGATCAAATTAAAAACAATAATTTATTGAATCCTTATAACAATAAACGTTTATCAGATGATTTCATAGAATATATTAGAAAATATAAAAAACCATCTTTTTCAGAGAAAGTAGAAGAAAAATCACCATTAACATTAGTTGTTATGGACAATTTAAACAAATTAGATATGAATTTGAAAAATGATAAAACAATTTCTAAAAAAGAAATATGTGATTATTATTCTAATTATGTATTCGCAAAAACTTCTTTAGAAATTAAATTAAATAAACCAGAAGAAGAAATGAAAAAATTAAACGATTATTGTAACTCTATATCTGAAATGTCTCAAATAAAACCAAAAAAACCTAAAAAAAGTAAAGAATCAAGTGTAAGTGATATTCCAAAAAATTTTGGATTTAAACCTTTAAATATGGACGTAATGGAATCTCCCGTGTCTAAAAAAATTAAAAATAACGGAGTTGGAATAGAAATGTTATTACGAGACAAATCATCGTCTCCTTCTCATTCTTCTGTTAATATAAAAGAAAACAAAGAATCACTTGAAAATCTTTCTAATTCTAATTCTTCTGATATATAAACTTAAAAATGAAATTTAAAAGATTACTTATTCTTATTAAGTATTAATAGTTATTTAAAAAGAAATGTCAGATGACTCTGCTTTCGACATCTTCAATGAAATCGAAGAGACATACGATATCAATGAAGATAAAGATGCCGAACAAGACGATTTAATTGACATTCATGAAATTCACGACATTGAAGAAGAAGACGAAGACGAAGATAAAGATGATTCAAAAAAAAATTGTAAACACGAAAATCTCGTTAATGAACAAGGGACAGTTTTATGTAAAGATTGTGGATTAGAAGTATCTAAAACAATGTCATACGAAAAAGATTGGAGATACTATGGAAGCGATGATACGAGAAAAAATTCTGATCCAAATAGATGTCACATTAGAAAGTTAGAAGATAAAAGTATATTCAAAGATGTAGAACATCTAGGATTTTCAGAAAAAATAGTAAATACAGCAAACGATATTTATACACAAGTGACAAAAGGAAAAATTTTTAGAGGAAACTCTCGAAAAGCAATTATTTTTGGTTGCGTTTTTCATTCTATCAAACTGAACGGAAAATCTTATACATGCGACAGTCTTAGAGAAATATTTAAACTTGACAGAAAAAATATTTTAAGAGGTTTAAAACATGTAAGTTTAAACGCTCCCAAAACAAGCCATATAAGAATTAAACAGAACTTTTCAGATCTTATCGAAGAATGTGCGTCAAAATTTGATTTATCAGACGAAGATAAAAAAGAAATTTTAACAATTTATGATAAAGTAAAAAATAAAAGCCCTGTAATTAATCGTTCAAGGCCACAAAGTGTTACTAGTTCTCTTATTTATTATTTTTTATGTAAAAAAAAGGGATCAAATAATGTAAACATTAAAGATTTTATTAAAAAAGTGAAATTAAGCGAATTAACTATTACAAAAATTACAAAAGAAATCTCAAGAATTATATAATTAATAATATAATTATATAAAATTTATAATTTAATAGTATTTATTATTTTTAGTATTTAACAGATTAACATAATCGACACTTAAATCTGGAACAACAAACATATTGTTTACAGAAGGAAGAGTACTTGGATAGTTTTGTTCATACGATGGACCCAAACCATTTAAAGGTTGTTCTCCGTCTACAAAGTCGTATTTGTATACTTTAGTTCCTAATTTTTTATCATTCTTTTTATCTTCTATCGAAATGTCTCTAATTATATTATTTATATTGTTATTAGAAATATTAGAAATATTAGAAATATTAGAAATATTAGAAATAGGAATCATCTTATTTTCATCTTTTTTATAACATTCTTTGGTATTTATAAATACCAAAAATAACAATATTACGAGAATTAAAATGATTATAATCAACATTTATTTTATTATAAAGAATATAAAGATATAAAATAAAATGTCTAAAACATATTCTATGTTAGATACTCAAGACTTTTCTATAAAAAATATGTATGAATTAATCGACGACTATTTTGACTCCCCAATTCTCGAAAAAGTACAAGATAGTCATTCTATATCAATGTATATGTGTAAAATTGCAACTCTTTTAGGCGGTCTAGAACAACGCTTTTTGATAGCAATATGTAACAGAGATTATAATCCAATAGGTAAAAAAATACCTCTAATAAATATAAATTGGAAAAGCTTTCAAGCTCGTACTTTAAACGATTCTCATCCTAATATTATAAAACATTCTTATTCTCCAAAAAATAAAAATAGATTTACATCTATAGATGTAAATCTTCTAAAAAGATACGAAGATCATACAGAATATTATTTTCCCGACAAAAGTTATAATAATTTTATTGTTTCTCTTCTTCACAAAAATAAAAATTTATATGAATATCCTGAATCCGGAAATTTAACAGCATGTTTAGAAACATTTAAAACTTTAATTTTATTACAATTCTAATTTTTATTTTAATTTATATAATTTATATAATAATAAATTATATAAATGAGCATTCAGTATCCAAAGACCGAACACGTTACCTTGCCTTCTGTAGAAGAATGGGGTACAAACACAAACATTTTAAGAGATCCTCCAAAATCTATCACAACTAGAAGAATCGATAAAGTTGGACAAAATACTGACATCACTCAATTACTTGACGATAGCGGTGACAGAATTAACGAAGGAATAAATGTCTATTCTAGAGGAATAAATCCTATGGTTAGTGTATCATATAGCAACGTGTCAAATAACGCTGGAATTTCTGGAAACATTACTTCTATAAGTAACCAAACTCAAGCAAGAGCTCCATATCCCGTTTTTGAAGGAGGAGCATTTAGACCTCCTGTATATACTCAAAGAGACTTGCTTCCATTGTCAAGACTTCCTCGTACTTGGTTCGGCACTCTAACTACACCAGGTTTTGTAGATTTTTCAAAGACTATTCAAAAGCCAAACGATTACAGAGCCGTAAAAGATGCATTAAATGTATTTTGCGTAGAACCAAATAAAACAGCAATAATAGATAAACCTCTTGTCGAAAATTTTAAAATGTTAAACTCTATAAATGATAAACACATAACTCTTGATGTAAACGCTGGAATAAACAGTAATTACGTTTCATCTTATACAAGAGAAAATGCAGATATGCAAAAAGGAATCAACGAAAATAATATGAACGTATTTGCTCAATCTAATATGACAAAAGACATTTCTCATAACTTGGAAGGAATTAACTTTAATGATCAAAAATATATTCAAGATGTATTACATTCTGAAGCTTTTGCAAATAAATCATCAAGTCATTTTCAAAATCTTGATAATATTAATATGAATACAGATAGATATTTACAAGACAATGTTTTAGTACAAAATACATTTGCTAACAAATCTGGTCAAAACACTCAAAACCTTAATAATATAGATTCTAATGCTAAAAGATATCTACAAGATAATGTCTTGGTACAAAATACATTTGCTAATAAGTCTGGGCGAAATACGCAAAATTTGAGCAACATAGACTCTAATGCTAAAAGATATCTACAAGATAATGTCTTGGTACAAAACGCGTTTTCCAATAAATCTGGTCAAAATACTCAAAACTTGAACAATATAGATTCTAATGCTAAAAGATATCTACAAGATGTATATAATATTGAAGCAAATGCAAATCCTTCAATGGATATATCAACTAAAAATCTAAGTGAATTAAATGATAGAAATAGACGAATAAGCGTAAAAGATCATATGATTCAGTATTCTAAAGATGCTGGCTTTAAACCTTCACATACATTTTTAAATGAAATAGCTACACCAGTATTAGAAATGAGAAATCCTCAATTTGAAGTTACTGCTCAAAAATCAGATTCAAGAGTTTATAGAAGAATAGACCATGATAACGAACTAAAATATGATAGAAATACTCCTTTAACAAATTTTACAACAAATGTAACAAAAATAGACGATTTTAATAATATATATCTTTCATCAAGAGATTATAAACTTGATGATATATTAGAAAAAGGAGGATTCGAAAACAATGGATATCAACCTACTATAGAAGACAGGGCCGATTTGATCCACTATAGAAAATCAGATAAAGATAAATTAAGAAGTCTAGTAAATGATCAACAATTCAATAGATATTCTTATTAAAAATTAATTTAAACATTGATTTGAATAATTTGAACATTTTTTATTCATGGAATAGTTACAATCTTGACATTCTTTATAAGAATTATTTATTGAATTATAGTTATAATTTAGGTTATCACTATTTATTTTTCTAGATATAGACATACTATTGTAATTAGGAGGAGCATAAAAAACATCTCTGTAAGTTATTGCTTTTGATAGAGGAGGATTAAAAGGGACTTTTCCAAAGTCTGAGTTCATGTAACCATTCAAATTTTGATAATAGCATGATTGATAATTTGGAATATTTTTATTATATTCATAATTACTATTGTAATAAAAAGACATTTATTTATATTTAAGATATAAATAAAATAATTATATAAATAAAATGAGTAATTTCTGGAAACAATGAAATAACTAGATACGAGTATGATAATAGTAATGGTTCTTTTTATCAAAATTAGGATCAACTTTGTTTTTTTCAACTTATACTATTCCTAAATATAACAGAAATATTCTATATTTTAATAATAATCCTAACATAGAATTTAGAACAGTATTAGATAAATCAAGTAATATACAAAAAATTCTATCAAATACAGCATCACCAGGAAATAGTCCTAATCCTATTACTCTTACTAATGGAAATGAACAATATGACATATATTATAATGGAAGTTATTTTTTAATGCCAACAGGAAAAACTTCAAACGGAGATTTATACGTAGCAAATCGAACAATGGAGTAAATTGGACAGAAAATTTTATAACTTCAACATCTATAACAAATCCTTAATAGAAAATTTGGAAGTGTTTATAGCAGAGTTTCAACAGATGGACAAAGATGGGTTCTGAAATAACTATTGCAAGCAATTCTAATAATAATTTACGTTTAAATTATTTTAATAATAATTGGGTAATGTCTATTGGAAATACAGTTTATATTTCAAGCAATGAAACAAATTGGACACAATTTAATATAGGAGCAACTCAGATAATAACATAGTACTATTATAATGTTTGCAGAAAATTCTAATCAAATTAATACTGTGCCTAAAATATATTATTCAACAGATTTTAATACATCTAATATAAGTTCTTACGATTTTAATTATTTAGATAAAGACGGAAGTATAGTATGAATAAAATGGTTTTCAAACAAGTTCTATATTACAGCAAGCACAAATATTAACGGAATAAATGAAAAAGGAAAAATATTTTCTTCATCTAGTGGAACAGGAACATGGACTTCAGAAACATTTAACAATTCTACACAAGAATTAAATGGAATGATTATGAATATAGATTCTTATAGAAAACCTCCTTCTGTTCCTAGTTCACCAATTATAACATCAATTACTTCTATGAATAACCAATTACAAGTTTATTTTACACAGTCATATGACGGGGGATCGTCTATTACTAATTATCAATATTCTACTGATAATGGTTCAACTTTTAACTCTTTTAGTCCTATTCAAACAACAAGTCTTCTGATAATATCATCATTAACAAATGGAATAACTTATCAAGTACAAATTAAGGCAGTAAACGCAATAGGCACGGGAAGTTCTTCTAACACAGTTTCTGGAACTCCGATAACTGTTCCAAGTGCACCAATTATAACATCTATAAAGTCAGAATTAAACACTTTGATTGTAAACTTTTTACCTCCTTTTGACGGAGGTTCTTCAATCACTAATTACGAATATTCTATAAACAATGGAACATCTTTCACAACATTAAGTCCATCTCAAACAACTAGCCCAATTACTATCACTTCATTGACAATAGGAACAACTTATCAAGTACAAATTCGAGCTGTAAATATACTAGGATCAGGAAGTGTCTCCAATACAATGTCTGGAATTCCGTGCTTATTAAAAGGAATAAAAATCAAAATGGAAGATGGGTCAGAAAGAAAAGTAGAAGAAGTAAGAGAAGGAGAACTAGTTGTAGACTTGCTTGAAAGAACTATCCCAGTAAAGAAAGTATTCACAACTACTGTAATAGGAGATGAAAACAATATCCCATTTGTTATTCCAAAAGATTTCTTTGAAAAGAATGTCCCGAATGAAGATATCTACCTATCTTATAATCATGCATTTTTCTATTGCGGATGGAAACTACCTATTCATAATGATAATTTAAAACAAGACAAATCTTTAATAGGAAGAGAAATTACATATTATCATTTTCAATTACCAAATTATTCTGAAGACAAGTTGGTATGTCACGGATTGCCTGTAGACTCTTACGATGTCCATAAAAATCTTTTATAATTATAAATTTAATAACTCATTACATAAATTTGTAACATTTGGACTTCCCAAACCAGTAGGAACATCAAAACCTAAACTAGTATTAAAAAATGTTAACTTGCTATTTCCTAACAAAGATGATCCATAAGTACCTCCGTAATTTATATCATTAAAACAGCTTTTATATTTCTCTTCATTGGGCAATATAACCTTGTATAAGTAATTTTGTAAAGACATATTTCCAGCAGTCGAAAACACTTCTTTGTTATTATTAAGTCTTAACTGCATAGCTAACGATAATATCCCAGCCCATATAGGAGCAGATACTGATGTTCCTCCTAAACCCATCCACGTATTATCAAAAAATACATAAACACTTGTCAATGGATTTGCTATGCCCGAAACATCCGGAATAACTCTTTTATTTATACTAGTCAAAACATCTGATTGATAATTAGGCTTATTCACAAACGTAGCATATCCACAACCTGCGCTATTCCAATTCATTTCTTGTTTTTTATCTCCAAATATATTAACAGTAGTTCCACCAACAGAAAGACACTCGCTTAATACTGATGGCCAACTTGCCACATTAGTATCTCCTGAAGATGCGCAAAAACATACATTTGGTCTATTAAAAGCTCCTGAATAACGAGACAATATATTATGGTCATCCACTCCCCAACTCATTGAGACTATATCAGCTTTTAAAACATCTGTTGCATAATTTACAGCTTTTATCATATCAGGAACATAACTTGATCTAGCCTCTACGACATGAATATTAGCATTTGGGTTTATCGAAGCAAGTATCTGCAAATCCAAACAAGACTCTTGTGCCCAATGTTCACTATAAACAGCTCCAGACATCGTATGAACAGATACATTTGGAACTACAGCATTTGATCCTTTTGTCACAGGGCTTTGCCAATAAGTAGCAAAGTCATTTAATAGATTTGGATAAGTATAAGCGATGACAATAGCAACATTCACCTTTCTTATATTTGGAATATTCGGAATATTCGGAATAGAATAAACTTCAAATAGCTGAGATAGGGATATATATTGAGGTATACTATAAGTATAGTTGTAACTCAATTTTTCAAATTTTGGAGAAATCATATAATGATTAATATTAATATCTTTATTATTTTCTTTATGAGATTTTTTAAACTTTTTATATTCTTTTCGTTTTTCTTTATTAATTAATGAAATAGAAAAACTCATCTTTTAATTATTTTAAATAAAAAATAATTAAAAATTATAAACATTATTTGAAAAATATGTATGCTTTGGAACGTAATGCGTACTCATATAATCATATGATTTCAATGTTTTATCATCATCTGTATAATAAACATCATAATCAATTCCTATAATAGATGCAACATACATCCATCTTGAACATTCTGCACAAGGCTTGGCATTTGATATATCACCATCCGATAGAAAACGATATACATAAAGTTTATACTTTTTACTTTTAATTTGTTTCTTTATTTTATTTTTTAACTTATCGGGACTTTTTCTTCCAATTTCTTCTAATTTATCTTTAACTAGCTCTCCCTTTCATCCGGTGGAAAACAGGAGTACTTCTGTAAGTCTTATCAAGAAAAAACTTAAAGTCTTTCCAGAGATCTAACATCTTAAGATGTTTGTAAATCGCATTCATCTCTGCGTGACATGAACACGTTTGAGTCTTTCCGAAAGAATGAAAGTTGTAACCCTTTGACACAATTTTATTCTTGTTAAAAATAACACAACCAAGATGTTGTTTCATATCTACATGATTCTTATTTAAAGATTCTTTATAAGCATACATTTCAATTTTTGGATTGTTTGGTAGAACCCGCGAACGCGGTCGAGAGATCGGCGACATATTCAGATGGTTTGCCATTCTAATTTTGATTCTTTGATATAGTGTATATTTTTAAAACCATAAAAGACATAAAAATCATTTTTATAACGCCCTATAAAAATGAAGAATTATATTAGATCTTATCATATTATATCTAAACCAAATAATGGTTGAATATTTCCCTCAATTAACAACTATCAAAGAATACTCTGAATTTTTCAAGAGTATGGCTGTCACTTCCACTTTCAAAACAAAAAAAGAATACGAAGATCGTTTGGAAGTTTACAAAAATGTTGTGAATTTTACTTGGAGACATGATCAAAAAGAAATTATCGACTCTTTTCTCCAACAAAAAAATAAATATTATGTTTTAAATGGGATATTTGGATGCGGAAAGACTACATTAATTTTAGGATTACATATCCATTCTTTACTAAAAAAATTATACAAACCATATGAAGCGTTTTTCATTTCTTTTAACGTTTGTATTAAGAATGAACTTATTCAAAAACTAAAAAAGTATGGAATGAAAGGAAAAACAGAAGTTAGAACATTTGATTCTATTATTTATGAGATTTGTAAAATCTATAAATATCCTCACCTAGACCTGCCTAACTATGACGGCAAAAGACGTTTTGCTTATAAAATATGTAAAGATATTTCAAACGGAGAAACAGAATTAATTGAATTATCTAATAGTCCAAGTTACATTTATATAGACGAGTGTCAAGATTTAGAATCCCAAACTTTTGTAATTTTTAAGACATTCTTTTCAAAAGCTCAAATTATTTTTGCTGGAGATGTTTTTCAATCTATTCAAAAAGAACCTCGTGAAAGTTTACTATGGTATTTACTTAATTCTTCTGAAGAAGAAGTTCCTAATATTTCAAAACATTATATGAAAGAGACTCCAAGAGTCCCTGAAAATATTCTTAAAAATATTAAAGAATCTCTTACGTCATATTATCCAGAGTTTTCAGATGAAATTGATAAATGGCGTTCTAGTAATTCACATCATCAAAATATTGAATGGCATCGATTTTATAATTATTCAGATGTTTATGCCAAAATTGACACTTTTTTAGAAGAACACGATCCTTTAAATAGTATGATATTGACATTTTCTTCTGCTATAACAGTAAAGGGTGCTATGGGAGATTTATCAAGGTTTAGAAGATATTTATTCTCAAAAGGACATTCTGTAAATAATAATCATAAAAAAATGGATCACGACAAGTTATTCTTATCAACGGTAAACTCTTCAAAAGGTCTTGAACGAGATTACGTATTTATTGTATCTACTTTTCCATTAGAAAGGGCTTTCATTAGTTTCTCAAATGATCTAGTTATTAATCTTATTACAGTAGGAGTTACTAGAGCTAAAAAGAAAGTTATTTTTTATGTTCCAGCTTATGAAGATAAATTTAGTAAGACGTTATCTAATTTTAGTGATTGTCCAAAACCAAACCAAAAAAAGATAAGAGAAGGAACGTCAATTGATGAATTTAAGTTTCATGATTACATTAATATGGAGCACTGTACAACAGAGATTATTAAACAAAACATAATAAAGTACGACACAAGAATAAAATTAAGAGAAAGCTTAAAATGTTTTGAAAAAGTAAAACTCTTTAAAAATAATATTCCATGTCCAAAGATAGAAACAGATGAAGAAAAGTCATTTGTAGGAATTCTAATAGAGAATTTGATAACAAGTAGTTGGACAATGAAATGGCCAAATATTTCAGATATAGAAGATTTGAGAAAACATCCATTATATATTCATTGTTTTTCAAAAATAAAAGAGAGATGTGACCGATATAGAGATTATATTTCTAAAAATACGTGTAATGGAAACCACCATTTTATGGGAATTTATTACTATTCCCAAATTCATATCGCAATCAACAATAAGCTTTTTATAGACTTATCTGAACATTTAAAAAATACTCTGATAGAGTATTGGAATATTCTTAAAGAAAGCGCGCATGAAATTAAACCAGAAATTGAATCTGATAAAAATATTAAGATTCAGTCTAACATGAGAATGCCATGGGCTACAGGAGTTTGCGATGTTTTAATTACAGAAGAAAACAACGATGAAAAATATGAAAACATAACAATATGGGAATTTAAAGCATCTATTGATCAAGAATGGAAAGATGACGCGTCTATCCAAGCAGTAATATATGCTCTGATGAGTGGAAAGAAATGGTGTAAAATAGTATTATTAAATCCATTTAGAAATGAAAAATGTACCTATAATTTTAGTATGAAAAATATTATGTCAATGAGAGAAATGTTAATAAACGATATTATGACTTGGAATGTAAACTGTTTTCTATCTAAAAATATAAAGTCTAGAGGAACAGAATTAAAAGTTACAAACCAACTTTTTGTTCATAAAACGGATAAACAATGTGTTATATTTCAATTCATGTCACCCTCAAAACTACAATTAATAAGCAATGCGTTTTTCAAGAATATTGATAACAAAGATGGTGATAAAAATAAAGTTCATAAATTATGTAAAGAATCCGAAGCCGAACAAAAAGATATATTGAGTATTCTTGATGAATATAAAGACTCAAAAATATATTATATTAGTGAATCTAATTTTAACGGAGATAATTTTATAAATTTAAAAGATGTTATTATAGAAGATGACATACAATACATTATGGACATGTTAGAATACAATAAAGATTTTAGTTTAGAAAATGATCTCAAATATACAATTGATATAGATGACGCATTTTGTAGATCTCTGTTTTTTATAGGATATATCGGAAAAGAATTTAAATTAATTTAATAAAATATATTTTATTAAATTAAAATGAGTTTTACAGCTAGTATAGTACAAGGAGTAAATAAATTGACAGTAATTTATAATGCTTCTGACATTTCGGGACAATCAAATATATCTCACAAAATTTATAAAGACGGTTCACTAACATATGTAAATGAAAAAGATGAAAATGGAAATTTTATAAATCCAGACGGTCAATCGCTAATTGTTACTCCAATTTCTCCAATATCTAAGTCAGAAACTTCATATTCAGGAACAATAGAATATTCCGGATTAATTAATGGTTCAGAATATCGAATCGAAATACAAATTTCTTCATTTGGATTCTCTAAAACAATAAATTTATATGAAAAACCTGGAAATATTCCTAGTGCTCCTGTTTTAACTTATTCTTATGCTGGTGTAACAGCATTTACGTTATTTTACAGCTCAAATTCTAATGGATCGGCAATAACTTCTTATCAAGCAACTATAAATAATGGTCATGTTATAAAACCTTTAACATTGGATATAAATAGTTCCTCTATACTTATTGATAAATTTCCAGATTCGTCATCTTTGCCATCTGGTTGGTATACTATAAGAGTAAAGGCAATAAATAACATCGGTGAGAGTATATGGTCTGAATTAAATGCATATTCTACATATTATGAAAATCCTCCTATTATATCTGAAATAACATCTGCTTCTGGAAAAATTTATGTAAATTTTCAAAAACCTTCTACAAGTCCTTATATATACAGTTATCAGTATTCAATAAATTCTTTGACTAATTATATAAGTTTTAATTTACCAAGTCCTGTTGTAATAAATGTCTCTTCTGGAACTTATACATTAAGATTTAGAACAGTTAATATAGTGGGAATAGGATCAGTAGATTCTTATGATGTCACTGTTAACTTTCCTTTAGCCCCAACTAACTTGATAGCAAAACCTTATAATCAAAAAGTAGAATTACAATTCACTCCGTCTATTTCTACAGTGACAAATTATGAATATTCTATTGATAATGGCACTACTTTTGTAGCATTTTCTCCCTCTAAAATAACAAGTCCTTTAACTATAACATCACTTACAAACGGGATAAATTACCCAATTATTTTAAGAGGAATTAATGGAACTGATAAAGGTCTTTTTTCAAGTACTGTTTATTCTACACCGGACTTTATTCCTTCTGAACCAACTAATCTTACATTTACTTCTGGAAGTTCTCAAGTTAGTATTTCTTTTACACCTCCTGTTGATAATGGAGGTTATTCTATAACAAATTATTCATATTCGTTAAATGACGGTTCTTTTGTAGCTCTTTCTCCACAGGATTCTACTAGTCCTATCATAATACCTAATTTAATTAACGGAACAACATATAATATTAAAATAACAGCAATTAATAGCATAGGAAAATCTGGATATGAATCATCTTCTATATCAGCTACACCAGGTTCTGTACCAAGTGCTCCTAACATATATGCAATTGGATATTCTTCTTCCGGATCAAATTACTTTACATCTCTTAGTTGGTCTGTATCTAATAATGGAGGATCTCCTATAAATAATATTAAATATTCTTTGAACGGAGGTTCTTACATATTTTCAGGACAAACATCTAATCCAATATCAATTCAAATATCCCCTAACATAGATTATAATATAAAAATACGAGCAGTTAACTTTATCGGAGAAAGTACAGATTCTAATACGGTTACAGTTAGATTTAATAACAGTCCTGTTACGTTATCTGTTTTGGAAGAGTACAAAAGTTTATCTCTTACTTATTCTTATAATACTAGTACTGATTTTTTTGCTGATTATACTATAAACGGTGGAACAAACTGGACACGAATACAACAATTGACATCACCTCCATATGGAATGCCAAATCCTCTTGTTTTATCAAATTTATCAGGTGGAACTGTATATTCAGTAGGAATAAGAGTAATGAGACAAACAGGATATTTTTATTCTAATTATATAACATCTATTCCTAAAGATGATCCAAGTAATTTATCAAATATAACATTCAAAAAATCAGGATCAAAATACATATTAGAATTTGCTAAACCAAATGATCATATATCAGGCATAACTGCTTATAATATTGGAGTGCCTTATATAGACTACTTCTTTTTTGATATGCTTTCTTTAAGGCCAATAGATGTACCACTTTCATATACAATTCCTATTATTTTTGATGAGTCTAAATTAGATTCTTATATAGGTCAAAATATAGAATTAGGAATAAGAGCTTATAATATATATTCAAATGAAGCACAAACTTCTTCAGGAATTATAAGTTCAAATTCTATTGCAATAGGAAATGTTCCTACTAATCCTACGAATTTAACTTATTCTCCTATAGACGGCGGAGTAATTATATCTTTTACAGCTCCTAATAATGGAGGATGGAACATTACAAATTACCAATATTCTTTAGATGACGGATTAAACTATCAAAATGTTAACTCATATACAGAAAATACTATTACTATTACAGGTCTAACAAATTATATATCTTATGCAATAAAACTTAGAACTGTTACTTCATATCTATACGATAATTCTAATAAAAGTTCTGGAACTTCTCCTTTAAAAGTAATCCCAATGTTTCCGTATGTTCCATCTAAACCAACTCAACTAAAAATACGTCCAACTATTAATTCATTAACTTTATATTTTAGTCAAAGTGACCCATTGCAGGTAGAAAATTATCAATATTCTTTAGATAACGGAACTAATTATAACGATTTTAATCCTATACAAAAAACAAGTCCTCTTACTATCTCATCATTAACAGAAGGAACAACATATCAACTAAAAATAAGAGGAAAAAACGGAAAAGGAACAGGTCAAGAAACAGAGGAATACCGCATTACTACATTATCAACAAAAACGGAACAAATACCATTTCCTCCTATTATAATTAATGCATCTTCTAGAATTAATGATACAATAGTATTATTTGTTTCTCCTAACAATAATATTAAAGACCAATATGGATATTATTCGCAAACTAATATTACAAATTATCAATATTCTTTAGATAATGGATTCTCTTACAAAACTTTAACTTCTAGCTATGGAAATTATGATAATTATATAACAATTCCGGGATTATCTCCAAATCAAACTTATAATATAGTATTACAAGCAAAAACAACATATGGATTAACTGAAGATAGTCATATGATAACAGTTACAACAATATTACCACCAAAAGCACCATATATTACAACTATTAACCCTGAAAATGGAATTTTAAAAGTCGCTTTTTTAATTTATGACGGTTACGATGGTGGTTCACCTATTACTAATTATCAATACTCTATTGATAATGGCACAACTTTTACTCCTTTTAGTCCTCCTCAAACATCTTCTCCACTGATTATATCATCATTAACAAATGGAACTACTTATCAAATAAAAATTAAAGGTGTTAACGAAGCAGGAGAAGGAACCGTTTCAACTCAAGATATATCGGCAATCCCTAATATTCCTGCTACAGCTCCACAAGAACCTACAGAAATAACTATCACTCCTGGAAATGGAACGTTACAATTATATTTTAATATAAATAATGGAGGTTCTGTCATTACTAATTATGAATACTCACTAAATAATGGATCTTTTGTTGCTTTTAGTCCTTCTCAAACATCTAGCCCATTAACAATTTCAGGACTTGACAACGGAACTACTTATCAAATAAAATTTAGAGGAATTAATTCAGTAGGAACAGGAAGTTCTAGTACATCTGTAAGTGGCACTCCCTTTACCGTTCCAAATGTCCCAACTGGTCTCTCTATTACTCCTGGAAACGGAACGCTACAAGTATCCTTTACGACGCCCTCTAACAATGGTTCCTCTATTACTAATTACGAATACTCACTAAATAACGGGTCTTTTGTTGCTTTTAGTCCTTCTCAAACATCTTCTCCGCTAACAAT